>ERZ869929.175-NODE-175-length-40113-cov-26.416496_pt1 | contig 40113 bp, 65 predicted proteins | sample MGYA00579312_ERZ869929 | MGnify/ENA primary metagenome ERZ869929 (study PRJEB32216, sample SAMN09231818) | wastewater metagenome | place: USA: Maryland | collected 2016-08-09 | study: EMG produced TPA metagenomics assembly of the PRJNA472060 data set (Reclaimed... | reverse complement strand
CAGGTGGCTATACACCATACGAGGGAATTAGCATGAATAATTGTGCAGGTTTCGGCTCAATGATGACTATAAGTAACATACAACAATCAGACGCATGGATAGTTGGTGCAATAGAGGAAAAGAACAACTATAGTTTTTCACAGTTTTCAAGCTCTAAGGCTGCAGGAACCAACGGATATCCAACATGGGATATCCAAGATAATGTTTTTGAAGTGTTTGCGTATGGTTTTTTGAAAGGTAAAGACTCGATAGTTAAGAATAATTATTTCCGAGGTGGTTCTGGTGGTGGTTATCAATTCTACCTACAAGACTTTTTGAACTGTGTTGAATGGTCAGGTAATACATGGGACGAAACGCCTACGTCCTTAAACTTTCAGGGTGCTGTATTAAACCTCAATATGAAAAATGAATTAAATGTTGGAACGGTTGGCTCCACTTCGCATATCTATGCAAGGGCAGGTTGTAACATGATTAACGTCATTATGGAAAACCCTAGCTTTACACCTACTATAAATATAACCGAACAACTACTATGGGTAGATGGTTCTAAACTATCTATTGTTGATACAGCCAATGTTTCAGGCTCAGATGTTAGTTATATTCGTACAGGTGTTATACACCGCACGAAGTCGGGATTATCTGATACAACTGTAAGAACATCTGGTGGTAGTGCGATGCGGTTCACCCCAAATAGTAGTACGCAACTTGCTAAGTGGCAACAAGCAATACCAACAGGCAACATTACTAGTAAAACAATGACTATTACTTGTTGGGTATATATTAACAATTCTGCCTATTATGCAGGTACGCATACTAATCCTACTTTGACAGTAACCTATGACAAGACCTCTACCGTTACTTCAGTCGCTACTGCAACCGCAGGAAGTTGGCAACAGTTAGCTTGCACGTTTACACCGACAACAGCGTATGGACAGGTCACTATGAAAATAACAGGTGCTACTGACGCTACTACTACCAGTCGTTACTTCTACGTTGATGACGTGAATGTAGCCTACCCAGCAGGCCACCAAGTGGATTTAGGAAGTCTTGACCTCTGGGCAGAAGGCTTACCAGTTACCCCTGCTATTGCTACTATGCCTAGTATTTCAGGTGTATGGTCGGTTCCTCAATCTACAGGGACCGCAACTGTTGGTAGTATGGGTGAATTGGTAGGAGATATTGCTGGGGATGCTGAACTAGCTGCTATTAAATAAGCTTGACAAGCAATAGTAAGTTGTGATAGGTTTGACAAGTAAAGAGGACGACAGAATGAAGACACTAACTAAAGTAAACATCGCAGTAGCAACAGTCCTAGTATTAGGATTTGGTTACTTTGCGGTCAATACTCATAACCCAGCCCCAGCAACGCCTATTGAGATTATCTATGGTACTTGCAAGACAGAGGCTCCATACAAATACCCAGCAGTCCCTTGCGTAAAGAACTAAAAATAAGACTCCCTTAACGGGGAGTTTTATAGTATAATGCAGTTAAACAGACTAGGAACAAAAACGCCAATCTGATGCCAACCGAAACAAGGTAGCTAGAAATAGTTATTTTAATTAAGGAAATCATCATGCCAGGATATGTAAATCCAAATGACGTTAATGCAGTAAATACAATCGGTTCAGCTGCTGGCCTCTTTGATCCACAGAGGTCAAGTGCTCTCTACAACCCAGTAGCTCCAGCCCCTCAACAACAGACTAACAATGATACAGGCCCAGCAAACCTAAACAACACTTATAATGCCCAACAAGCTGCCGCTACTGCCGCCTACAATCAAGCATCAGGTCAATTAGACTTCGCAGAGCAACGTGCAGGCAACCAATACGGTATCGCTCAACAGAACGTAAACAACGGCTACCAGTCAGCCTTAGACCAACTCTTGGGTGCTAAACGAAACCAAGACAAAGTATTTGACACTACACGCCTCGGCCAGAACCAAGACTACCAATCAGGTCGCCAAGACATCAATCAAAGCGTAGGTAACGCTTACGCAGGCTTACAACGCCTTCTAGGTTCACGGGGTGCTGGTAACTCAAGTGCAGCTTCAATCCTTGCTCCTTACGCTGCTGGTCAACAAGGTAACATCCAAAGCACTAACTTACAGAACACTTACGGTAAGAATGTTGCTAACCTAGAAAACTCTGTAAACTCCTACAACACATCCTTTGATAACTCCAAGAAAGACCTCGAAGTTCAGAAACAGACCAACCTCAACTCTGCTCAAACAGCTTACAACAACGCACGAGCACAGATTCTCCAGTCTCGAGCTGCTCTTAACCCAGGCAATGCTGCTTCTTACCAACAGCAAATTAACCAGCTCTTAGGTCAAGTAGATCAGTTGGCTCTTAAACCTACCTTTACTCCAAAGACTGCTGAATACGTAGCTCCTGAACTCGCTGCCTTACAGGCTGGTCAGATTGCTCCTGCTACACTAGGCGGAGTTAGCCCAGGTGCAGTACAACAAACAGGTGCTTTTGCTAACTTACTTGGTGAGAAGAAGAAACTAGCTGGTCAAAGTCCAGTGGCGGTGACAGCATGAGTTTACTAAACGGATTCAAAAAACTATTAGGTGAAGCAGGACAAGTCGCCCAGGGTGTTGAACGTCAACTAAACCCTTTCGATGGTGGAGCTACATACAACAACCCTCAACCTCAACAGAAGGCAATGGTAAACTACGCTCGACCTATGCCTAAACTCCCTGCTGGTCTTGGTACACAAATTTCAGCTAAGATTGGTCAGCCACTCCCTTATATGACTCAAGGCGGCGGATTTACTGATATGCGACCTGCCTACATGGACAAGCCAGACTGGGAACAACAGCTTGCTCAGCCACAACCAGAACCTATTAATGTACGTGATATACCTGGTCTGAGAAAGTACAACTTCTACCCAGAAGTCATAATGCAGAACAACCAACCTAACGACCTTGCAGGTCAACTAAAAGAACAGTTCTACCCCAACATACGTTACTAAGGAGATACAATGGCAAACTTGCTCTCATGGCTCGGCAAAACCGTAAAAGATGTTGAGAAGAACGTCGGCAATTTTATTGGCGGTGCAGAACGTGGTGTCCAACGAAACATAGTCAACCCTGTCGTTAGACAAGCACAGCAAGCTCCTCAACAAATCACTAGGGCTGTTTCTCAAGCACCCCAGCAAATAGTCCGTTCCTTACCAGTCATCAACCAAGTAGCTAATATTAACGACTCTCTGACAAACGCCTATAAGAGTCTACCTAAGATTCAACAGCAACAAGTTAATCAGAAACTTCAACAAGCTAGTAATACAATCAAACCAATTAGCCAGTTTGCAGAAGGTAGCAACCAATCATTCCTAGCGGGTGGTGGACGAGATCTAACTAACTTAGCTGCTCTTGGTACTAAAATATCTCCCCTTAATCTAGCAGTAGACGCTCTTACCCACGGTCAGGGTACTAAAATGATTGACCAGGCTTCTAAGAATGTTAAACAAACCTTCTTCCCTGAAGCAGGTAAAAAGAACAGTCTGTCTCCTACTGAGTTAAAAGACTACAACAATACTATGAAAGCTGGTCGTCTTGTAGGTAGTTTACAAAAAGCAGGCTCTGAACAAGCTGCCCTAGCTGCTTTATCGGGTGGTGCTGGTAATCTCGCCACAACAGGTGCAGAAGCCTTACCATTAGGAGAGGGTATTGTATCTCAAGTTATACCTAGAGTAGCAGGTGGTGTAGCCAGTGGTGCTAGTTTTGGTGGCTTACAAGCTGGGTTAGACGGTAAATCAGTCCCAGAGGCAATTAAACAAGCAGCAGGCTGGGGTGTGGCAGGTGGTGCAGGAGCAGCAGTTCTTCCACTTGTTCCGAATCTAGGTAACATTCCTATTATAAAATCAGTCCCCAGGGCATTAACTGGTGCAGGTCTTGGTGCGGTAACAGCTCCTCTGGCGGGCATGACTCCACTAGAGGGTGCAGCCTTTGGACTCCTAGGAGGCTCTGAGAAGCCTTATGTCAGCAGTAATGTAAAGACTACCAAAGCAGTAGACAATGCTGTTAGCGGTACTCTCCGTAAGCCTAATGGTCAATTTAACGGTAGTACAGCTATAGAACGCCCAACAACTAAAAAGAGTATCTTGCCTGAGATACCCCAAATAACTGAAGCTAGAGCTAAACAAGTCGAATTAAATAACCAACGCTCCGCACTCTTGCAACAAGGCTTCCCAGAAAACCACCCAGCTCTTAAAGCCAATGACCGAGCTTTCCAGGATATTACTAATCAAATCCAGTCTATGAAGCAGGGTGGTTATATAGGCTTACCAGGGACTAAGAAATCAGGCTTTGCTACTAGTGTTGCTAAGTCTCAAGAAGTAAGCCCAGAACTTCAGGGCAAAGTTAAGGCTCAAGATGTAACTTATACTCCTGTAACGAATAAAGACCAACTAGCTGCTTCAGAAGCTCTTATTAAAAAGGGTTACAAAAAAGCTGCTACTCAAGTAAACGAACGTCTTGATACTAAACTTGGAACCGTAGATAACCAAACGGTATCAGACACGATTGCAGCAATTAAAAAGCTCGACTCTAAGGGTGGAGATGCTAACCATGCTCTTGCTACCGACTTAACTGAGAAACTAGCGGCTCACCTTACAAAAGCTGGTCAGTCTGTTCAGGCAGCCTCACTCTTAAATAACCGTACTCCCGAAGGTCTACTATATGGAGCTAGAAAGGTCTTAAAGAAAGCAGGCGTTGAAATTACTCCTGAAATGAATAAACAGTTTAAGGCTATGACCGATAAAATATCAGGGCTCAAAGGAGAAGAAAAAGACTATGCTTTAGCAGAGTTAAGTCAGACAGTTGCCAAATACATCCCAAGTTCCTTTAAGGACAAGGCTGTTTCACTATGGAAGGCAGGGCTTTTAACAGGTCTTAAAACTCAAACAGGTAACGCTCTATCTAATGTTACTTCTATCGGACTTAAAACTGCTTCTAACCCAGGAGCAGCCGCCATTGATAAACTTATCTCTCTAGCCACGGGTGAACGTACTAAAACATTCACTTTAAGAGGAGATTTAAGCGGTGCCAAAGAAGGCATCGGTAAAGGTATTAAGTCTCTCCGTACAGGGATAGATGAACGAGACATCTCTCGCTTAAAGTTTGATACTAAACAGGTAAACTTCGGCAAGTCTCCTGCTGGTCGGGCAGCTCAAGTGTATGTAGACAAAGTGTTTGGTTTGATGAGTGCCGCAGATAAACCTTATTATTACTCACAACTCCGCAATAACTTACAAGATATGGCTGGAGCTGCTGCTAAGAACGCTAAAGTATCAGGTGCAGCTAAGACAGCCTTTATTGCGGACTTTCTAAAGAACCCACCACAAAAAGCATTTGAGACCGCTACCAAAGCTGCTGAGAAGTCAGTGTTTGCTAACGATACCCTCCTTTCTAAGAGTGCCGCAGGTGTTCGTAACTCACTTAAAGACCACAAGATAGCTTCCGCAGTAGCAGATGTCATCATGCCATTTACTAAAGTACCTAGTGCTGTTATCACCCGACTATTCGACTACACTCCAGTAGGGGCAGTTAAGACCGTAGTTCAGCAAGCAGGTAAGGGAAAGTTTGACCAACGAGCTTTAGCCGAAGGATTGGCAGAAGCAGGCACAGGGACGGGTGTTATCGCTATTGGTTATGCTCTTGCTCACGGTGGGTTAATGACAGGTTCATACCCAACAGATAAGAAGGAACAGGAGCTTTGGAAGTTAGAAGGCAAACAAGCCAACTCTATTAAAATTGGTGGTAAGTGGCAATCAGTAAACTATACCTCTCCAGCAGGTCAAGTCTTAGCCATTGGTCAACAGATTGCAGACGCTCAGAAACAAGGAGCTAGTGCTTTAGAAGCCACGGGTGCAGCAGGGGCTGGTGCAGCCCAGGCAGTTCTTGGTCAGTCATTCTTACAAGGTGTACAAGGAGCGTTAGACGCTGTATCAGACCCTCAGAGAAACGCTGCTAGAGTAGTACGCTCACAAGCTGGCTCAGTAGTTCCTACTTTAGTAGGAGATATTGCTAAGTCACTTGACCCACTCCAGCGACAAACTAACAGTGCCCTTGACGCTGTACGCTCTCGCATACCTCTAGTGAATCAAACCCTGCTACCTAAACAGGACGCCTTTGGTGATCCTCTCAAACGTGCTAGTAGCTCTATTAACACACTAGTTAATCCATTCCGACCCTCAGACACTAAAGAGTCAACTCCTCTTACTTCAGAACTCCGCCGCTTACAAGATGCTGGCTCAGGCGTAATGCCCGACACTACCGATAAGACTCTTACATTTGGTTCAGGTAAAGACAAACAGACTATAAAACTAACCCCTCAAGACTTGTACGATAAAAACTCTAAGGTAGGTTCACAGGTACGTGATATATGGGATAAGGTTATCAAAGAGCCAGGCTACCAGAACTTAGATGATGCTGCTAAACAGGCAGCCTTAAAACGAGCCTTAACAGACATAAACACTGCTTCAGGTAGGGCAATTGCCAGTAAGAATAATGTGCCTCTTAAATCAAGTGCTTCAGGTAATGTAAGTACCTACTTGCAAGGTGGTCAACCCTCTGCTGGTAGTTATGTCAACAAAGCCTCTGGTACAGCCTCTAACCCTAAAGATCGCTACCAACAGGCTCTTGATAAATACAATCAGGATAAGAAAGATGGCAAGATTTCAGATGTTAAAGACGTATCGGAGCAGTCTAAACTTACTCGATTAAAGGCTCAGTCTAACTTCTCTCAAGACGCTAATGATCTTTACTCGCAGTCCTTTAAGAACATCGTGTCCTTTGTAAACTCCAACAAGAACGGAGCTAAACTCTGGGAAGAAGTCAAAGCTCTTGATAAGTCGATGACTGACGCAGGATATACGTCTAAGTTGTACAACAAGAACGGTTCACTCAAAGCAACTGTAGCTAAGAGTTCAGGTAGAAAATCTACAGGTGCTAAGAAGGGTAGAAAAGCAACTAAAGGTAAGGTAGCTAAACTACCTAACTTCAAGATCATAGGCAAGCCAGTTGCTTACAAAAAAGTAGGTGCTCCCAAAGCTAAGTTACCTGTAAGTAAACTGCCCAAAATAAAGATTAACAAGTTGATTGCATAATGGGTTATAATGTGAACAAAGCTACCAACAAACATCGGGGCACTATAATAGGAGCTATCCGATGAAAACATGCAGCGTAAGTATATGTGAGAAAGTGGTTACTAATACCAGTATGTGTAGTAGCCATAGACATCGTAAGCAGCGTTATGGCGATCCTCTTGTAGTAAAAAAAGTGCATGGGGAAGATAGGCAGAATGACCCAGCATACACCTCTTATAGAGATATGTTGCGAAGATGTAATAACGAAAATAGCAAATACTACTCCTACTATGGCGGCCGTGGTATTACTGTATCTGAGCGATGGATAGGAGTAGATGGTTTCGGCAACTTTAAATCTGATATGGGTAGTAGGAAGCCTGGGCTAACGCTAGATCGTATAGACCCAAATGGCAACTACGAACCTTCTAACTGTAGGTGGGCTACAAGAACGGTACAGTTAATTAACCAAAACCTTAATTCAAGGAATAAATCAGGCCATAAAGGTGTATGGTGGGATAAAAATAACAAGTTTTGGCTGACTTACATAACTTTAAATGGCAAGAGAAAGCACTTAGGGTGTTTCCAGTCTAAGCTAGAAGCTATTGAAGCTAGAAAAGAAGCTGAAAATATGTACTTTAAGCCCTTACTGGAGGTGGTATAATGACTGTTAGCGAGTTCATTACAACGACATATTTATTTGCAACTGGCAAGGTTACTCCTCCTTCTGCGGGGACTACTAAATATAATAAACTTTTAGCTCTAGGAAACATTTTTTTACAAAACTGGGCTTCTGAATCAGGTGTTGATTGGAAGTCTTTAAGAACCGTCTTTACTTTCGGTGCTACTGTTTCTGCTACTGATACCTACGTTCTCCCGACTACGATAGGTAAACTCTCTAAGACTGAGGGAGACTTTGTACGCATTCTACATACTGACGGTACGACTGAATCAGACTACACGATTATCCCGATTGAAAGATTATACGATGATGACCAGAAACTAAACAACGCTGGTGGCAACTTCTGTGCCGTCTCAGGTGCAAACCTCATCTTCAAAGCTCCGTTTACCGCAGACTCAGCTCAGTTCGGTGGGACTATCACAATCGCTGGGTATGCAATCCCCGCCACACTAACTACAGGTACAGACGTTATATCAGTAGATGACCCCTACTGGTTGTGTTTTATGTCGGCTGCTGAATATATCCGTACTGACCTTACCCGACAAGCCCAGTATTCAAATCTCGTGGCTCAAGCCAACAATGTCATGGAGGGGATGAAAAGCGACAACAACACCCAGAGAGAGAGTGCTATTACTAACTGGAGCCCAGGCGGCGGGCTAGGAGGCCCCACATGGTCATAAAAGAGTGTTCAGTGGAAGGTTGCCATAAAAGGCAAGAATCAAAAACCTGGTGTACAACTCACTACATGCGATGGCGTAGACACGGAGATGTAAATTTTGTAGGTGTTGTTCGTGATGAGAATAGGACTAAACACCCACTTTACTCTGTATATCAGCACATGTTAAAACGTTGTTACTCTCCGACCTCTCCTAGATTTTCATACTATGGTGCAAGGGGTATCAAGGTGTGCGATGAGTGGCGAGGAATACATGGGTTTTCAACTTTTATAAAAGATATGGGGGAACGTCCCGAAAACTACACCCTAGACCGTATTGATAATAATGGTAACTATGAGCCAGGTAATTGCCGCTGGGCGACTAAACAGGTCCAGGCTATTAACCGCCGAAAGAAAGTAACTAATACTTCTGGTATTACAGGCGTGGAGTATCATAAGGCAAATGATCGGTGGAAAGCTGTTATATCAGTAGATGGCATTGAAACTATACTTGGTTACTTTTTGGATAAAAATGAAGCAGCTAGTGCTCGTAAAGCCGCTGAAACTAAATACTATGCCCCATTATTGGAGGTTACATGTTAAGTATTCCAAAGCCAGTGAAGCCGCCGAAAATCGAACGCATAAGTGTGAAAAATTGGTTGCGGGGAACGGTTACTGCGTTTGACGACGGTAGAACCCCTACAGAGGGTCTTAGAGCGTCAGGCAATGTAATCCTCGACCAAGACGGTACAATACGTCCTAGACCCTCTCTCGTGGCTTACGGAACTACTCCTACGGGTACTATCCTGGGGGAGATTTACGAGTTCTCCAAAGAAGTGGGCACGACAAACGAATACTATCTTATTACTATGCAGAACGTGGCGGGGACTACTAAAGTGTATGTTTCTAAGGACGGCGGAGCCTGGACAGTATGTAATGGTAAAACGTATGACAACTCAGCCAAAGCTCACTTTGTTCAGGTAGACAGTAAGGTTCTTGTTATGAACGGGGTGGATAATTTATCTTACTTAGATATTCCTACTCTAGCGGTTATCCCTTTTACCGCTTTAGGAACGCAAGGTATCACTTCAGCAGTCGCTACTGGTGTTGCTGGAGCAGGGTTTACTTATTACTACCGAGTAAGTGCCAACTCAACCGTAGGAGAGACCGCTGCTTCAGTGGTAGCCTCAGTAACTACGACTAAAGCCCGAACCCAATGGGCTGGTGGCACAACAGAGTACGTAACTGTAACATGGCCTGCTAACCCCTCAGCAACCGCTTCTACAACGTATAACGTATACCTGGCAGAAACCTCAACGGGTACAGGATACTTAATTGCTTCTGGTATAAATGGACTTACTTTTAAAGATGATAATACAGTAGATGTTATCCCTAACGTCTCTCAGGCAGCTCCACTTGGAGATACAACTGCTGGCCCTAAAGTAACTCGTGGGTCAGTGATTAACGGTCAGGTCTTTTTAACAGGAGACTCAGACAATATCCGATACGTTCGTTACGGGGGAAACGGAGCGTCAGTATTAGACTTCTCGCCCTTTAACGGTGGTGGTTGGGTGGAACTAGGTAGAGGGACGAAAGAGATCCCTGTTAGGGTTCTTCCTTTCCGTGACGGTAGAGGTAACTCTCAAATAACCGTTCTTTGTCAGGGGACTAACGGTACAGGTAAACGCTACCTCTTAACTCCTAATACTTCGACTCTAGGGAATACGATTATCGCCTTCTTTGATGTAACTGAGGACAACGGGCAGGACGGTACAGATTCTCCCGATGGGGTGATTCTCTATCGAGACTCCCTCTGGTATCCATCTAAAGACGGTTTTAAAACTACTGGTACGAAACCTCAACTACAGAACATACTCTCTACCGACACCGTTTCAGAGACGATTATAAACGATGTTAAAAACCTAAACGCTGCTAATATGGGTAAAGTAGTCGGACTAGCCTATCAACAGCGTCTCTACTGGGCACTACCTAACGGCTCAACTGATAACAATGAAATCTGGGTATTAGATCTCGCTCGTCAAGGTGCATGGATGAAACCCTGGAACATTGCTTGTGACTGGATGGTTCTCTACAACGACAATTCAGGTATTACTCATCACTTAGTTCTAAAAGATAACGTCATATATGAACTTACCAATTCTCAAGCTACTATGGACGGCTCGACAGCCTTTAACACAAACATTACTTCAGGTCTTATTAAATTTTCTGAGGACTCGCTAGACTGGGCTAAAGTTATTGATGTAACCTTTATTCTCCTGCGACCACAAGGAACGATCAACTTCACGGTATCGGGACAGACTGAGGACGATACTAACCTTTCAACCGTAGGTTCGGATTCATTCACTTCAAACACTTCAGTAGTAGGCTGGGGGGAAGCGGGCTGGGGTGGTTCACCTGATGCTGTATCTCCTTCTAAGACCTATATCTACGGTTGGTCAACGTTTGGAACAGTCCCTACAAGATTTGGTGATGCTCAGAAACTCGTTGTGATTGAAGTAGACGAAACCCTTGAGTGGCTTACGTATGAATTAAATACGAACCAAGCGGGTACAGATTATCAATTAGGCGACGTCGTAGTTAGGTATGTAAACATTGGCACTTTGGATATAACACCATGAGAATACTTGACAAAGACAGAAACTACATAATCGAGGATGGTGTTCTTAAACTACCTTTAGGAGCTGCTGGCTACCAAGGTTACGCACTAACTGACGCTGAACATGTTGGACTTGCTGATATAGCCTGGCGTATTTCTAATGGGTATGTAATGGGTTTTAAGAATGGTAAGAATGTACGCTTACATAGATTAGTTATGGATGCTAAACCAGGAGAAGTTGTAGACCACATAAGCCATGACTTACTGGACAATAGGAGTTCTAATCTAAGAATCTGCACAACCGCAGAGAACATGCGGAATATCAAAAAAGATAAACTTAAAGGTGTTTCGTTCTATAAACGTGATAGTAAGTGGAGTGCATATATTACCTTTGATTATAAAAAGATACATTTAGGTTACTTTGAAACCGCAGAACAAGCGGCTAAACGTTACGATGAAAAAGCTAAGGAATTATATGGAGAATTTGCATGTCTAAATTTTGTATAAACCATGTTATAATGAGCAAAAGACATTACCAACAAGAAGCGGAATGTATTAAGAAAGGAATACACTAATGGCCGCTAATTCCCTGGATAAGTTTAAACTAGCTTCTAATGGTTCTCGCCCATCTCCTACAACCCTAACAGCTCTTAAATCTATTGGTGCCTCCTCGATTACGGTCGGTGCTTTAACTGGTTGGCCTACTACTACTGGTGTAGATTTCTGTATTTATACTATTGATACTTCAGGGAATAAAGTAGCTGGTTCACAAACCGACTGGTCTGGTACTGCTTCAGGCACGACAATCTCTAACCTCACTCTTAGGGCTGGTACGGACAACGGGTACGCAGTTGGAGCAATTGTAGAGTCTGGCCCTGTAGCTGCCTGGGCAGATGATATTGTTTCGGGCATAAACGTTGAACATGACCAAGATGGTACTCACGGAGCTATTACTCCTACATCAGTTGTAAGTTCAGGAGCTATTACAGGAACCGTAGGTACGTTTAACTCAGTTGTAATTAACGGAACAGCCACAAGTCAGGGCTGGACTCCATTAGGCGATGTTCCTGATACCGTAACTCCTAATGCCTCAGTCCCTAAAGTATATAACCTGGTGTTTAATGGTGAAGATCACACCGACACTCTCTCCAATGGTATGAAACTCCAACTAGCTAGAACTGTAGCTGCTCCTTCACAATCGACTTCACTTAATGGAACAAGCCAATATTACTCAAAGAGTTCACCTAATGGTATGACATTTACAGATGACTTTGTAGTAAGTGCTTGGATTAAGTTGAGCAGTTATACTGCGGGGATAATTGCTTCAAGGTACAATGGTACTTCTGGCTGGGAGCTTGTTACAGAGACCACTGGTCAGGTAACGCTCCGAGCATACAATGCAGGCTCGGCTAATAACAGTTCCGTTACATCCTACGCATCAGTCCCACTAAATAAGTGGATTCATGTAGCAGCTCAACTGGACATGAGTACGTTTACCGCTACCACTACTACAAGTTATGTAATGTTTGATGGAGTCGATGTGAGTGCCTATGCCCAACGAGCCGGCACAAACCCAACAGCTCTTATACAAGCTGGTAATTTGGAAATTGGATCCAGAAATGGTGGCTTAGTTCCATTTAGCGGGAAACTTGCTCAAGTAGCTATCTACTCAGCTAAAGTCACTCAAGCTACTATCCTTGCTTCTAAAGACCGCACTTTATCAGGTTCAGAAACAAATCTCATTTCAGCCTACTCATTTAACAATTCAATCAACGACCTCAACGCTAACGCTAATAACCTTACTGCTCAAGGCTCTGCGGTAGCTACTAACGCCGATTCGCCATTTGGTAACAATGGTGTCTCAACTACCCTAGAATACGCAGAAGTATTAAACGTAGCTTTCTCAACTAACTCAACAGTAACCGTAAGAGTCCCTGCAGGTTGTCAACTCCCAACTACAGGAGGAATATCAAGTGTTCTTTACTCTACTCAAAGTAATCCTTATGGACTACCCGCGTTTAGTAATGTTCTAGCTAGTGTCTCTCATGCAGATAACCAAACAACAAACTATAATAGCGCTTCAGTAGATGTTCCAGGCATGACCATAAGTATTTATGTGCCGAAGGGAAGGGATGTAAAGTTTACTATTCAAGAGACTATAGGGACAGCTGCTACCAACTCACTAAACATTATAAGTCTTGTAGAAGGTTCAACTTTCCTTACCAATGTAGGTGAGCAAGAAGCTACGTCAAATAATCGTGTCGCTCTTGCAACCACAAAAGTTCTACGACCAACTACTGGTGTGCACACCTATAAGATACAAGGTTTTTCCAACCAAAACGCTAACTCGACACTATATGGAGTGACGAACGCAAACACGAGTAACGGTGCTGGTTCATTACTTCAAGCGGAGCTAGTCTAATGAGCGACCAGACTATTGCACTACTACTAGGGACATTCGGAACAATCATTGCAGGTTTCTTTAAGCTCATAAACGACCAAAACAAAGTACATGGCAAAATAGCCGAGGGTCTTACAAAACTAGAGACATCAGGTAACGCTCAAGCCGAAGCCATGCGTGAAGTAGCAGCCGAAACCAGAGTTGTTGCTGCCGAGAGCAAGCTAGGCAACCAACAATCAGCCGAACGCAACGGACACCTCGGAGAGCAGAATATCCAGTTGGGCGAACAGAGTAAGCAGATAACCAAGTTAATCACTGAAACACGAGCAGATATGCTAAACGCAGTCGAGAATGTAAACGAACAGCATATTAAGAAGCAGGTTGTAGACAATCAGCAGGTTAAAAACGAAGTAGTAGAACACCAAGAAGTAAAGGAGTAGACTATGACACTTTCGGAATTTTCAGCCTGGGCTTTATCCCAGGGTACAGTCTGTAAGACAGACGGCACTTTTTGCGGCGAATGTGTCTCCCTCATTAACCAATACCTCTCAAAGGTGCATGGTATCAACGCAGGGGCATGGGGACACGCTAAGTCATGGGGCAGTTCTAGTAACCCTATTCGTCAGTGGTTTACACCAGTAAACACCTCTCAACCAGGAGACATCGGTGTAGACGTTAATGGTACTTATGGGCATATATGGGTTTATCAAGCAAATACAATCCTAGAGCAGAACGGCAGAGTCGCAAGAAAAGTAACCATTTCACCAGATCGAAACGCATCAGTAATTTTAAGACCTAAATCGGGTATGCCACAAGCACCCCAAGGAGGACAAGACGTGATTAACGCAGATCAAGTAAAAGACCTATACCGAGTATTCCTCGGACGTGAAGCCAGTCAGGGTGAAGCTAATAGTTGGGTAGGAGATTGGGGTAGAGCTTTCTACCAAATCAAAGACAGCCCAGAAGGTAAAGCATACCAGGTCAAACTAGCTGCCGAAAAAGCTGCAGCAGAAGCCCTTAAAAAGCAAGTAGCTGAATTATCGACCCGACCTACTAAAGCTGAATTACAAGCAGCCCTAGACGCTACAAAGGACGCACAAGACAAAGTAGCCGAAGCCACTAAAGCACTAGAAGAAGAACGAGCTAAGAAGTCTGAGGACACCGAACTTATTGAAGAAGGTAAGGGGTTCTTTACGAAACTATTAAAGAGATGGGGATTAAAATGATAACACCTGTAACAAAAGAACAATTTAAGAAAGTATTAAAAGCTCTGGGATATGCTTTTGTGTCTACGTTTATCGCAACACTACTTGCTAACCCGTCACTAGACCAATTAAATGAACGTACTCTAGTGGCCGCAGCAGTAGCAGGTATTAACGCAGTCCTGGTATACATAAAAATGCTCTTTACAGAAGCATAAGTTTGATATACATTTCAAGTAAGAAGTAGTACCTACGTTTTCAACATATTGGGTTTTGTGCTAAACTGCCAAAAGTAATTCTATTCTAACCGCCCTCCCGACTTCAACAGGGGGCGGACTCTTTTCGTATTGTATTTATAACCAAATAAGAGTAAACCTAAAGTAGATCGACCCGATCTTTGACAACTTGGAGGCCAGTTGACTGAGAAGCTACAACGCAACTCCAGGAGGCAAGCCCTCCAAGCAGTTCATGTTGGACACCATTCGCAACCATGAGGAGGGGAAATGTCAGTGCCAGAAGTAACCCTGAACATCGAAGGGCAGGAACTCCTCTTGAACGAGGACAACTGCTGGGTGTGTATCTTCACCGACGCACCCGAACAGGACCACATCTACGTCTACGCACCAACGACGTTCGTGATCTTCAACAACCGCCAGGTCATCGACCAGCTCATGGAGTACGGCTACCCCCTTCAGGTACGCCGCCTTCCCACTCCGTGGGACAACGACGCCTACGACAAGTACATCCACATCCTCTCTGAGGAACTCGACCACGATTGGGAGGAACTCGATGAACAAGGAAGCTAAGGACACCCGTAGGAGGGACATCCAGAACCAACTGGGACCACTCCGTCGCCAGCACCAGACCGTTACCCGAGACATCGAGCGTCTCGAAGATGAGCTGGAGCAACTCCAACGCCAAGAAGGGAGGTACGACGCATGCTGAAGACCCTCAAGAACATCATCAAGTTCCTGTTCACGCAGGAGACCGAGCTGTGCCTGTCGGAGCACAAGAAGTGAAGCCGACGAGCAACCGCCCCCACAACCATCGCCCCTACTGGCGACGCTGACAGCGTAACTGTTACAGGTCTATGAGGTTCCCTGTCAAGAAAGAACTTCACCACAAAAAAAGCTCCTCATATAGAGGGGCTTCTTCATTTATAGTGCTAGATATGGATTAGCCAGCACACGAGTCGCAATCGGGTCCATTCAATATCGAACACATCTTTGTGCCTTCCATATCGAGATTTTCCCAGTCTATATCGGTTGATTTTGTAGCCACAGCCCCTCCTTTAGTTATAAGGCGGGGAGTTTCACCCCGCTTCCTTACCACGCCCTCTCCACGAGGGTTTACTCTAATGATACGCTTCTAAAATGACTTGTGAAATCTTGTTTTTATTGGCGTTTATTTCCTAGTACCAATTATGCGACAACCACCAATTATATGCACCAGCCCAGCCATTGTAACGTGCTACATAGGAGTTGCCCCAGCGTAATGCGTCTACAGGGTTTCTCCAGTCCCCAGGTATCTTACTACAGGGGAGAGCCTGGACTAATCCGCATGAGCCTGATGAGGCATTAACGGCTAGTGGGTTCCAGCCCGATTCCTTTTGAATGATGTACTCTACATACTGATAATCACTTTGTGCGATACCAGCCTGGCTCATCCAATCTTGATGACTACCTGTGGGCTGCGTAGGGACGATTACAGGCGTTTGCGGGGCTGGAGTGGCTACTTGTTCATGTGCTGGTTTCGGAGCCTCTTTAGGGGCTTCTACGGTCTTTGATTTAATGCGGGCTTCTTCAGCCCTGATTACTTTGCAGAGACGGCAGCTTTGATGGCTGATTGGACTTGATCTTGACGACCTTGCTCGTAGCGTACACCCATAGCAAATGTTACTGCAAAGGCAGTTACTACTACTAGGGTACTGATAGCAGTAATTACTACTGCGTTACGAACTTTGTTATCCTTTTTGGTCTTGTCGATACTCATATGAGTTTCTCCATTTAATTATGTCTCCCCTTGGGGACGGTTAGATATTAGCATACCGCTTATGCTTTTGTCAATCCCCTAGTCTCTCGTGAAGTCATCAACAGTGCACTCAACACCTTCAAACTTCTCTTTATCTACCCACATACCTTTTTTAAATATCTTCCCACTACCAGTCCAAGCGTCAAAAGCGGCTTGTTCTAGTTTTTTATATCTACTGGCTCCCCACTTACGGTCTGATAGTGAGTCTAGGAATTTAGTTCTCATCTAATAACTCCTTTGTCTTCTGTTTAAACTTTTCTTCTAATTCGTTAAAATCATGTATCTTGTATTGAACGGTTGACCCCTTAATAGCCCTAAACTCGTCTATTTTTTCTAAGCCTACTTCGTCTAGCATAAACCTAAAGTATTCTACATAGTTACCACCTTTGCCAAAGGGAGGGTTGCCGTTGCATTGGTAGCATTGCGAATAAACAAGTCTCTCATCAAATAATACTGCATTACCTCTACCTGATATAAAGTGTCCTGCCTGGAGTCTTTTAAAGTTAAAATTCCCATTACAAGTAACACACATACCCTGTTCTGGGTCTCCAGTAAATCTTAAACAGTCTCTTGTCCTAATGTAGACTGAGAATGCATTCCAGGCTTTGTCTTTAGCTTTTTGTCTATCTGTTTTCTTCGCCACCCTCACGACCCTCCTTATTCTTTTCTTCACAGTCATCACACCATCTTACTTCGTATTCATGGTAGGTACAGAGGTGGTTTAGTATGTCGTTAAGCATGCTTAATCCTTATCCAAATACTTCATTAGCTTATTCTCTGCTTTTTGGGTTCTCAATATCTCATCTACTCCACCAGCAGCGTAACCCTTTTTATAGCCTTTCTCTCGTGCCTCTACAATGAGTTCTAGCATTTGCGGTGCGTAGTGCTTTAAGATGTCTCGGTCTACATCGTTTTCAGCTAGGTCTGCTATCTTGTCGTTAGTCATTATCTAACGCCCTCTCTGCCATTTTGTCTATAATGGCTGCTTTAATTTCTTCTCTAGTAGGTTTGATGTCTTGGTACTCATCAATAAGACCTGGCAATATACTCTCAACTAGTGCCTGCTTAATCTGGTGTTTAATGTAGGATTCGCTGTTCTCTGAAAACACGGACAACCACCTTAACTTATTTTGGTCTAGTTCTTCATCGGTTGGGCTTACCGTAATAGTTACTTTTATATCTTTCATTGCTTCTCTCCTCTAGCATGTTTAGCTACATTCTCTACATATTCGTCAACTGCTTTTCTTTTTTCTTTTTCGATGAGGTTAAGTATCCGCTCTGAATAGAGTTCTATAACCTTGAAACGGTGGCCGCAGTAATCTTCTATATCCTTGGCAGTGTATTCAGCCATCATCTGTATTGCATTACTAATTGAAAATACTACTGTTTCTCTAATACCTGGCGTACTCCCTACGTCGGTTTTCTGGCGTTCTATGTGTGGTTCTATGTTCTCACTAACATGGTTAGTCCCGTCTGTCTGACAGTTACCGTGATATGGGTTAGTGCATATTGTGGTCTCTGGTTTGGTCATGATTCTTCTCCGTGGGATACGTAGAGCACACACTGTAAACAGGTCTTATAGAAATTGTTATAGTCGTGTACATGATTCTCTTTAGCCATTACTCCATCTCCTTTAGTTTTAATTTATAATCTTCTATTACTGCTTCGTACATCCCCCTAGAGTCGTGAACTAAGACTTTGGCTTCTTCTTCTAACTCTTTTAAGATGTATTCTCCGTATTCTTTAATCATCCAAGTCGCATAGCGAGGGTAGTTGCCTTTCTTAAACACATTGCACCCTACACATTGCGGATGAACATTCCGTTCGTCATATCTGAGTACCAAAGTACCACGGGTTTCGTAATGGCCTGCCTGGAGTTGTTTCCACGGAAGCCGTTGTGGGCAAGTGACGCATTTCGTTAAGCCATCCTCATCTACAGGAGCCGATCTCCGTACCCACTCGCTAAACGTTGCGTCCGCGAGTTTCTTCAATTGTGAAATTGTCTTTGTTTTCTTAGCCATAATACCCTCGATTATACTCTAAACCGTCTTTAGTTCTTCTACGGTCGGTTCGTTATTCATCTTGACCTCGGACAATCTTGATAGCATCGTATCTGTTAATCATTTCGTAGCCTGGGTTAAGAGCATTTAGTTCTAGTTCTAATCTTTCTCTTTTTTCACTAATAGCTGCCTGCTTAATAGAATCACAGCTATCGCAATCACACCATTCACTATCTTTGTTTGTATCCCCAAGTCTTTCAAGTGTCTTTCTAGGTATACTAAATGGATTATCTTCCGTCCACTCATTAAGGCCATTAACCACCTCTATTACTTCGTTGAGCTTATTTAGTAGCTCCATTTCTCCAGCAGGTACATTCTTGCCAGTGTAGGGAAATATCTTTAGTGGTTCTATCTTACTCATGTCATCTCCTTTAATACTGCTTCACTGGCTTTTTCGTGCCTTAATATCTCATCAACACCACCTTGAATGTAAGCTTTCTTTTCTCTTTCAGCTATATAGGCTTCGATAGCTGGATGCATGATGTTGTAGATGAGTTGTGATGATACTGATTTCTCTGGCTTAAACTCCTCGTTTATGAGTTGTCGTAGTCTACCGATAGCTTCGTACATTTCAGGTGATACTTCACCGTCAATGTTATATAGATACTCGGCGGTTTTTCTAGTAGCTGCTTCTAAGTTCTTCATCTTACTCCTTAGTAGTTGATTGGTTTGACATCTTTTTCTCGCTTCTTAGTTTCTTGTGAAGTGCTGCGTGGCACTGGGGACATAACCAGATAACATCATACCGCTTCTTGTAGTCACTGTGGTGAGCATGTGGATGAGTTGGCTTGTGGCATTCCTGGCAAGTATCAGGTCTTACTAGCTTGCCTCGTTTAACAGCCTTCCATACGAGTGTATAAGCTCTCCGCTTTTCAGGGTTACGCAGTTGCCACTCTTTAGTCCATTTAGCATGTTTTGCTCTGTATTCAGGAGTCTTACGATACTCCCGCTGCTTAGCGTTACGATCCTCTCGTTGTTCGTCTGTTAGCACTACCTACTTCTCCCCGTTAGCTAAGGCTCGTAGTCTTATAGCGGCTTCTTGAGGTGTATGCCCGTCCCATTTAGCAGCACGGGTGTTTTCTGGTATCTGAAACAAGTCCCAGTCTTTCAGCTCGTAGTGGTTTGTAACCTGCCCAATAGGTAGTTGAGCCGACACCACAAACCAACCGCCACCAAAAGGAACTTCGCCATCGCTATGCAGCTTGCTCTTGTGAACACCGTAATCGCCGTTCTTAGCCCACTCGTTAAACAATAAGGCGTTATAGAGCATACGGTACTCGTACAGCTCCTTAAATGTGTGATAACCGTCTGATGTGTTCTCGTCTACTTCTAGTTCTCGTTTCTTACTGTGTTGGGATAGTAAGGCTTCTATGGCGGATAGTGCTTTGCGGTTATCAGAATTAAGCAGGAATGCGTTGCCTCGGTGGTTATTCGCTGCAATCATTAGCCTGTTGATTATTTGCTGGAGTTCATTCTTGTAATCAGTCATTAGATAGTTTCCTCAATTGTTGAATAATCTACTACTGCTCTAGGGTCGTGTATACCAATGTAGATTGGTTGCTCTTTCCAGTCTTTATCCATTGCAATCCAGTCTCGGTTAAAGATACTATCCATTGAGCCGTCTGTTGAGTATAAGGCTATTGATTTATCTGCCGAGTAACCAGCAAGCATATAAGTCTTTGTGCTGTCTCGGTCAACGCCCATAACATCGCCGTCGCAACAATCGTCAACCGTAATAGCGACTGGCTTTAAGAGTGTTAAGACTTGCAACGGTGTTGATACATCTACTCTATGCCCCTTGTGAAAGCCATCTAGCACTAAGCATTTGATTGTTTTACTCATCATTACCTCTAATTACTTTTATAGCTTCGTTACGGTAGGCGTTGTAGCCGTCTTTAGCTGCTTTTGATTGAGGGTCTTCGGTATCTCTAATCTGGTATTCTCCTGGTAGCGACTGTTCAAAGGCTTCTAAAAGAGCTTGTTTGGCATCAAATAATGGCCCACGCTTCGGGAACATTATGCCAGTAGTACCCATGTAAAGGTCGAGTAAAATATCGTCGATGTCTAGTTTAGAGTGAGCCATTGGGTTGGATTGGTTCTCTTTCTTTTCTTTTTCGTTCCATTCATTCTGAATATCAATCAGGTCTGCTCGTGTATCACTCATTTACTGAACTCCTTTACGCATTTAGCAGGTAGTTGGTCGAGGGGTATGTGCTCATCACAGATTCTAGGCAGCTTACTAGCTAGGAAAGCAATAATGATTATCCCCACTACCACTGCTATGTAACTAGCTAAAAGTATCTTACGTTTATCTGCCATGTCGTTATCCTCTTATGCTTTTATACTACGCTCAATGTCTGTACTTGTCAACCCTATATTATAAGGAGACAGCCTTACGCTATGGCACACTCGGCATTGAATATACTTACCAATAAATACATCGTCATGTAGGGTGCAGGGCTTCTTAAACCATACGATCTTCATGTACTCGCCTCTTAGATTTCTTGCCGCCTTTAGAACCCATTACGATAGCTCGCTCACGACCAGTTAGACCGTCTTTGCCGATCTTGTTACTAGCCCAGCCTCCACCACGGGATTTTTTGCCACCAGCTACCCCAATAGTCTGAAAATAATCTTCGCCATAGAGTTTTTTTACTGTATTCGCTGTTTTAAGCCCACCGGCTCGAGTGCCGCTCATTGACTTATCTCCTTCTTTATGTTCTTAGGTTTACTCAGAGAGTCCACCCAACGTTTGTTAATTGCTTCCTTTTTTAACTGGCTCCACTCTTTATCAGTGTATTTACTCTTCATTACTTTGTATCCTTTTTTACCTGCTTTACTTAAATCTTCTTTCGTTTTAGTCTTGGCTCCAGCTTTTCCCCATTCGGATAGTTTGGCTTTGTAGGCTTCTTCGCTTCCGTATTTTTCTATGAGTGTATCTCTTCTAGTCATCTAATTTCTCCTGTACATCCTGAATTATTTTCTCCATCGCTCTGTCTACCCAAGCATCCGCATCTAGCCCGTCTGGGTGGTTTTGTTTGTAAAGCACATACAGGGATGCTCTGAGGCGTTGGGATTTGCTCTTCTTGTCGCTTGTAACGACTTCTTTGGGGATTTCCGTATCTTCTATCGGGTTAGGGCTAAACACCAACCAGCCAGTCTGATTACGCTTCCTATCAATCTCCATGTAGTCTTCGGTAGTTATCTCAAAGGTAGTTACAAACCGTAATGATACTGAATCATCTTTCTTACGGGCTGCTCCGTCTAGGGTTACTGGTAAACTAAATGCTTTCATATTACACCCCTAAAAAGGCACATCGTCAAGATTTATGGGACCGTCTAACGGGTCGTAACTATCTACTGGTGGTTGTTCTGGTCGTTGGGCTTCTAGTTTAGCTTTAACCTCTGGATCTTGCATGCTCTGAGCTTTGGGTTGGCTGGTAGCAGGGTTTAGGAAGTATCTAATCTCCATGCCTGTTTTACCGTTTGACTTAACTTGGAATGAGCGACCGTTAATATCGGCTACTCCGTCTTTGACGACACCCTCTAAGAGCTGGCTTAGCTGACTACTCGATAGTTCCAGAATACCCTTATCGGTCTCTACTCGGTATTTCTTTTGGTAGCCTTGCTGCCAGGTATCACTGACTAGCATTTTGTTTTCGGTTGGCGACCACATCTTAAAAGAATATGGCCCTACTTTAGTTACTGTGAATACGTTGCCCACAAGTGAGCCTAATTTTACAAACTCTTGCATTTACTTTGTCTCCTTCTTTATAGTTTATGGTCTTGACTGAATCTGCCTATTGCTTCCATTGCTGTGATTTCAGGAACAATAGTATCTCCATACTTATCTGATGTAGCGTAACCTACCACCCTGAAATAACACCACATTACTAAGGCTTTGGGTAAGTGCCAGGCTATCCAGCGAAGCATGCGTTCTTTAGCTTTGTTTGACCTGTAGTCTAGTTCTGCCCATATATATCTACTCATACAATCTCCATTAGTTATTTATTTGCTGGTAACTGGTCGACTCTCTGTATATATACGGGGGTTTCTCTGTAAGCCAAATATCTCCCGTATTGTTTTTTGTTGTAGTCTGATACTTTATCAAAGTCTTCATTGAGCTTGCGATACCACTCAAACCATTCTTTTTCTGTTCTTTTCATAGTGCCACCTCCTTACGTCTCTCTAGTTAGTTCAAAGTCTTCTGGCTCAAATCCAAACGTCCATGCACGAGCTTGTCGGGCAGTCTCTATCTTGGGCGGTACTCGTAAGAAATACTCACGGGTGGTTGAGGGGTCTTTGACATGAACAAGTACGAGGTCTTCATCATCTTCTAGTTTTACTCGCATCAGTGTACCGTCAACTTCCGACTTGTCTAGTACATCCGCTTTATCAAGCACCTTGTCATACCCTACTAGCTCCAAGACCGCACGACGTATCTCTGAGTTAGGTATACCGATAATTTCTTGAGCAGTTACCTTTTTACTGGTGAGCACCTTGTAAAGAGTTACCGCCTCGGTTTCTAGCTCTTTTACAGATTCTTCTAGCTCAGCAAAGTCGTAATCTTCTGAAAGTACGATTGTCTTATTCAGAGGGTAAGTAGTCTCTGCTGAAGGCTGTTCTGGGCCATTACAAGAACAACCGCTCTGCTGGCAGTAGATCAGCTCTCCCTTGGTATTAACACCCAAGTCAATTTGCGTCCACTCATAGCCACCACCACCTGACGAAGCAATCCAAAACTCGTCTCCTGTTGACCCAGTGTTTAGTTTCTTGAACTTGCGGGCAATAGTCGCTAGCTTTTTACGAGTTCCCTCTGATATTTCGATAGTTCTAGTCTCTGACATATACAATCCTTTCTGGGGTGTATTCACGTTGTCTCACGATAGCGTAGAAGCCCTCTGGTAGGTCTATAACACCATGTTCTTCGTGGTTTAAGTTTGCTTTACCATGGACTTCAAAGTAGCCCATACCTTGTTCTTTGGTATCGTTTGAACGAAACAGCGTGAAGTCTCCTTGTAGCCTGTGGTTGTGCCCAGTGGCTTCTCCAGCCAATAACACTACATCGTTATCCTCAACAAACTGTTTCACTAATCTTAAATCTGGTTTGTTTATTTGGTGTACCAGTAAATCACCGTGTCTATATTTCATTCTTTCTCCTTTAACTTATTAACCAACCTAGGGTCGCAACAGTCTTTACCCTCTTGTTGGTAGTCGCAATACTGGCCTGTCATCTTCCAAAACACATCATTCTCATTACAGGTACATCTAGGTAGTTGTTTAGCGGTGTAACAAGTATTTAAATAGTCTATTCTGTCTTTTACATTCCGTAGGATTTCAGGGTTTACCTCAGTAGTGTAGGGGACTAGGAGTCCTGATAAACTGATGTATAGATAGGTAATGCGTTCAATCTCGATACCTTGCTCTTTTAGGAGTAGCACATAGGCGTGTTGTTGCCATTCGTGATGAAGGTATTGCTTCTCGTCTCGTAAGTGGTTGCGGGTATCCCCGACCTTCTTATATTTAACCGCCTGCGGATGTACTGACTTTATCTCTATAAGCTCCTTCGTGTCGGGGTTCATGTTATCGTACTCACCAGTAAGGTTCATCTTCTCGCTGGTCAAGCGTTCATTGCTTTGTAAGTTAGGATATATCTTTAAAAGGTACGGTCTAATTACTTCTTCTATTTTGTGTCCTGTCTGCCAACGTAGTACAAGTGCTCCTGAAGCTCTTTTAAGCGGTTCTAAGCCCAATCTCTTGTAAAAGTGTGCTCTAGGGCATTCTGCAATATTCGAGGCGTGAAACTCACTGTAAATGCGTGGCTTATTTGCAGCACCAATACTTTGGTATAGCTTGATTGCTAGCTCATCAGAAGCCATTAACAGTCTTCTTTCTCTGCTACTCGTTCATATTTCTTTTTTAGTTTAGCTAGTTCCCAGCGTTCTTGAGCTTCTAAAATCTCTTGTTCGTCTGCTGCACTAATAACGTTGTCTGCAATATCTCCTAAGCCTAAAACATCTGCCGCGGCTTGATCCATATCACGTTGGTAACTGTCAGCCGTGTAGCCTCGTAGTGCTTCGAATTGATCCATTGCTAAATTCATCTTATCGTCTCCCTTATGCTTTTAATACTATCAAAGATAAGGGTTCTTGTCAAGCCTTAAAATAGCTTGAGTTGTTTAACTCGTAATTGTAGTTTTTCTATATAGGCTGCTGCTTTGTAGGCTGGCATATTGGCGTGGCTTCTTGGCTTATATCCTAGCTGGTATTCCATGCTCTCAATGTAAGCTAACTGTTTATCACTCAACCGTTTAACCTTTGTGATACGGCCTTCAAACTCGTTGATTATCCACTCCTTAGCAGATAGAACTTCACCTGTCGACTTATCAATATAGCGTTCGCCCTCTTTGACAATCATCTCGCCCAAAACTCCAATACAAAGTTATCAGCGTCAACTACTCGATAGCCTGGTACTTGTCTAAACTTATTAAAATCATGTAGTGAAAACTCTTTGGTCTTTTTGTAAACCTTAATTGATGTTGGCTCTTGTGCCTTATACTCGGCGGTCTCGGATAGTTTACCGTCTACAACTTCCCACGCTCCGTAAGGTATTTGAGCTTTGTTGCGTTTGATAGCCTCTAGCCATAGCTTCCCTTGCTCTGTAAGCACCTTATTAAGCTCTGGGGCTTCTATTTGTAGTGTTTGTGGTGTTGTGGTCGTCGGCAACGGTTCTTGGCCTCTACGGGCTCGACGTTCGTTCTCAGCGTCTTTCCAGATATCGTAAGGCCAGATACTTGTAATTTGGTGTGATGAGACTTTAACGCCTTGCACCACAATATCTGCTTTGGCCGACCACGCCTTATCAACTAAGGCTGCTTCGCTCTGGCTAACCTCTAAGTTTTTACCTGATATGAGTTCTATGATGTATTTCATGATATGTGTACCGTCTTTCTCTTGTTAGTTTGTCTTGCGTAAAAGTTCTCAAGTTTAACCCACTTATCCCGCAGCTCCTCCAGGCTTGCAATGTTTGGAGCATACTGTTGGCCTCTGCTGTCTGCCACACCCATGACCGCCTGTAAGCATTTCTCTAAACCGTGCTGTTTAATTAGTTGTATAGCCACCATGCTTTGCTCGCGGTGCACCTTGCCAACCTGGGAGTCAAAAGCACTTATAAGTTGCGTAACACTAGGATCTCTATTTTCTAACTGTTTCTTTGTTAAGACTTTAGTCTTAACTTGTATTGTCTTTGTATTGTCTAACTGTATTGTCTTATTAGTTCCGCCATTTTTTGTTTCTGAAACGACATTTTTGGCGGGAGCTTTTACACTTTTTGGCGGGACTGGAGCCGCCATTTTTGTCGTAACTTTCCTGTTGGAGAATATCTTCTCAGCTTTGTTAACTGATATTATGAGCCCATACATAGTTTTAGTTGTATTTATGTAGCCAGCCGACCGCAACTGTTTGATATAACGCTGGTATGTTCTCTCGGTTAAATCAAGTTCTTCGGTTACTTCGGAATACTTGATTGGTTTACCACCCAAAACCTTTCCAACTCCCTCATCGCTTACGCTGGTCATTTTGTCAAGTAGCCATAGATACAGCCACACGGAGGCACCCATAGCTTTATGGTGTTTGACATCGAGCAAGTCGTTCTTAACGTATATGCCGAAGCCTTTCATTACAAGTACCCTTTGTCCTTTAGTTCTTTACGCTTACGCCATACTGTTGTGCGACTTCCGACCAAACTATCGCACATCTGAGATAGTGCTTCTTTGCTAAGGTTTTCGGTTTTGAGTATAAGTAGCAGTTGCCATGCACCAGGGCTTATTTTGGGGGCTAGCTCACCTGGGAATCGTATATTCCCTCTTGGTAAGAGCCAGTTACCTTTATCGTCAAGGCGGGGTTTTATAGATTGGTTTTTGAGTATCGTTTTCATGTCTCTATTGTTTCATATTGAAACATACTTGTCAATGCATTAAAAAAGAAAAAAGAGACTTATCGCCTCTTAAATCATACTTTCAAACAAACTCATTCCTAGCATAGCACCAATAATGAATCCCATTACTAGTAAAGCCATTATACCGTCTTGAATACGTTGCATTAAACCCTCCATTAGTTATGCTCCCAACATTCGCTACAGAACTCACCCGCTTCAGTTACCGGGGCTCCGCAGCAGTTACTTAGTATGTCTTCTAAATATTCCATAATATCCCTTACGCCGGGCCGGGACTTTGGTGATAACCATTAAGCACGTTACTATGTGCGAGCCGCTTACGCTGTCACCCGGCGTTGTTTTAACTTAGGTTGCCGTATAAAGCTAGTTCAGCTTCTCGGGCGTTCTTACTAGTATAGCCGTTAGCGTGGCAGTAAGTTGATATGCCTCGGTCTCGTTCTACTTCTCCGGCGGCTACTTTTTGTAATAGTTCTTGTACAGTCATGTCGGTCTCCCTTTCTTTATAATTTGTTATCGGTCTGCCCCGATTGTCTTTTACCCTCATGTCATTGGTAACGTTGGCTCGGTTAGCTCGTTGGCTGGTTGTGCTCTTGCCCTTTGACACTCTAAGCTTATCAAACAATAGTATACTTGTCAAGCCTTTAATATATTACCATTGAATAAGCTTACGGTAACGGGTATAATTAAGTCATGGAAAGCCATATAAACATTGGTTTCGCAGCCGCCGCAGGTGCTATAAGTGCCGCAATTATAATCGCATTACTCGTCATCAAACTCTAAAACGGAGATATTATGTCAGACATTAAAGAACAAGTAGACAAACTAGCCGAGGAGAACATCCCTCGCTTTGTGATTTCAATCACTGATACCCAAACAGTTATGGGTGATAGATTCTACTCAATCTCAGCAGGAGCCGACAGCCTCGCAGACTTTAATAAATTGATACCTAAGTCAAAGAGAACAAACGAAGCCCGTACAGAGCTTCAAAATATGCTTCTACACATGCAGCAAGCAGTAGATGACTTAGAGAAAGACTTTGTTACTGAAGCAGAGATAGTTGAGGGTGAAGAAGATGGCAAAGAAGACTAGACAAACACCAGAAGATATAGCTCAGCTCAAGAAGGATTACATTAGCTACTTTGAAGATGTACCAGTACAGAAATATGCAGCAATGTCAATAGCTAGAACAGAAGATACTATTATAAATTGGAAGAAAGCAGACGAAGAGTTTTCGGACGCAGTAAACCAAGCTAAAAGCAAATTCATACAAAAACGATTACTAGCAGCTAAAGCAGAGTTCGCTCTAGAGAGATTAGAGAAGGAAGTATTCAAGGAATCAATAGAGACTGAGATCACTTTACCTACTCCTATACTCGGTGGATTATCTGCTAAGGGTGACATGAATGATATTCAAACAGACAACAGCACTACATAAGATAGGAGCTATGCGTAGCCGTATCAGAGGTATCTCAGGCGGTACATCAGCCTCTAAGACTATCAGTATACTTATGTGGTTGATAGATTACTCTCAGACCCATGAGGGGGAGCTTATAAGTGTAGTTAGTGAATCATTCCCGCACCTAAAGAGAGGTGCTATCAGAGACTTCTTAAACATTATGAACGATACAGGTTACTTTAAAGACTCACAGTGGAACAGAACAGATTGTATCTACACGTTTGAAACAGGTACTAAGATAGAGTTCTTTAGTGCCGACCAACCCTCAAAGGTCAGAGGCCCACGCCGTGATATTCTCTTTATAAACGAAGCCAACAACGTACCTTATGAAACCTACACTCAGTTAGAGGTTCGTACTAAGAAGATTATATTTATAGATCACAACCCTGTCCGAGAATACTGGTGGTACACGGATGTTATGGGTAAACCTAATACAGAGTTCTTAACCCTTACTTACAAGGATAACGAAGGGCTAGATAAGTCTATTGTAGAGAGTATCGAGTCCAGGAGAGACAACGTAGCTTGGTGGACAGTATACGGTGAAGGACAACTCGGAGAGGTAGAAGGCAAGATCTATAAGGGTTGGAAGATAGTCGATGAAGTCCCCCACGAAGCCAGACTAGACTCAAGAGGGTTAGACTTTGGTTACTCCCAAGACCCCGCAGCTTTATGCAGTATCTACTACTACAATGGAGGCTACATCATAGACGAGAACCTTTGCCGTACAGGTATGTTAAATAGACAGTTAGCAGATGTTATTAACAACCTACCCGACCCCCAGACTATAGTAAGTGCCGACTCAGCAGAACCTAAGAGCATCGACGAACTCAGGGAGTATGGAGTCAACGCTGTAGGTGTAAGCAAAGGGCAGGGCTCAGTTAATCACGGTATTCAATGGGTACAGTCCCAGAAGATCAGCATTACTAAACGAAGTGTCAACTTTATCAAAGCCTACCGTAACTACATGTGGCAGACAGATAAGGACGGTAACATATTAGATAAACCCGACCACTACCTATCAGATGCTATGGACTCAGTAAGATATGGACTAGAGAGTCTCAGACCTAAGTTACAGGTTGAGGAACGATCAGAGCCATCGATATTAAACACATTAATTTATTAGGAGTGAGCATGGAAATACATTTTGGTAAAACATACGAAGTAGCAGAAATAGATGATACAGGTTCAGTTATGGAGACAGAAACAACCTTTCTAGGTGGTGTGCCGATTGATAAACGTCTCAGGGTAGAACGTAGGATCAAAGTCAGTAGTCAACAGGAGGAGTTAAGCTCATATCTTCAGTTCAGAGACGAGACTAGGAACCTACGTAACGCAGAGTTCAGGATAGAACACTCAGCCAAGGCTAACCAAGAAGGTAGTTACTACGTGGTGTGGGCGTATTGTGTTCGTAAAGCATAGTATGTATAATATAGGGTATGAGCTATCCAATAGAATACAAACAGTCTGATATACCTAGGTTTGAAGCTAAGTATGTTATTGATGACAGCGGTTGTTGGCTGTGGACAGCAGCATTAAATACTAAAGGTTATGGAGCTTTCAGTTTAGGCGGGCGTAGTCGTAGACCAGTAATGGCTCATAGACTAGCATGGGTTATAAAGAATGGCCCAATACTAAATGAGCTAGTTATTGATCACTTATGCCGAGTACGCAACTGTGTAAACACTAACCATATGGAGTTAGTAACAGCAGGAGAGAATACTAGGAGAGGTCTTGGCAACAGATATAAAGAGAGAACTCACTGTATAAAAGGCCACGAGTTCACTGAAGATAATATCTATGTTAACTCTAGCAGACCGAATGCACGAGTATGCATAAAATGCAATAACAGACGCAATAGAGAGTACCACCAACGCTTACGAGACAAGAAACAAATAATTACTTGAAATAGTAAAAGTATAGTATAATACACTCAAAAGTTACCAATAAACAATGGAGCTGCTAACAAGGAGCTACCATTGTCTAACTTTGAATTTATCAAGCCAGAAGACTTGTATCAAACATACTCAGACGCTAAGACGTTTATGATCCCCTTGCATGAGCCGTTTGATGAGTTTGAACGTATCGCCAGGAACAAGCCTCATCCTGGTATCGCTAAGAACCTTCCTAAAGTAACTGACGGTACACTAGCCGCTTTAATCCAAGAACAACCTAAACGAATCATCCAACAAATCCCTACTGGTAAAGTTAAATCAGACAGCGAATGGCTCGACATTATGGCAGGCTGGGTACTTGAGCATGAGATACTCCCTAACGCTAACCAAGTTGCAGCTCTTATTCAGAAGGCATGGGCACTTACGAGTAAGACATTAACCTACGGTTCACAGCCAGCCTTTGTGCAGTTTGTTAATCGTGGCGAATATTTCGGTACAGACTTTACACTCCCTTACATTAAAGACGTATTCCTTGAGCCAGGTAAACTAAGTGACCGTGATTCTAACGTTATCTTCCTACGTAGTTGGTGGACAAAAAATCAAGTGGAGTCAGTTATTGCTAAAGAGAAGATGCTCGCTAAGTCAGCTAAGAAGCGTGGCGAAGACTACGAGACAGGCTGGGACATCGCCAAACTAGAACAACTCAAAGGTATGAGTGGTCAAAAAGACGAAAACTCAATGACTCCTAACGAACGCAATAAACAGCTAAACGCTGGGTTTATCGAGATTGTTCACTGCTTCCAGCGTGGTATAGGTAATACATTCTATTCGTTCTCTCCGCTACTCGGAGATAAAGACAATATTATCCGCACTCGTAAGAACAAAGACCCACGTGGTGTAATACCTATTCACTTCATGTACGCTAACGTTGATCTATCTAACCCACTCGGTAGAGGGTCAGTCGAACTAAGCGGTGGTATGCAGAACCTCCTAGACAGTCAAGTACAGTCATTCCAATACATGCAAGCCCTCTTAATGAACCCCCCTATTGAGAAGCGTGGTAACTTCTCTAAGTCTACTATTAAGTACGCCCCAGCAGAGATATGGGATATGGGGACAGACCCTAACGCTAGTGTGACTCCAGTCAAACTAACAACTGAAGCTGTTACCTCATTCCCTAACAACTATGGTCTTATTAAGAGCCAGATACTCAACCTTAACTCAGGCGGTACAGACAACGCTATTTCTGCTAGTGTAGGCGACCCACAATCAAGTAAGACTCCTCAAGGCGTAGACGCTCAACAGGCACGCTTAGGCGTATCAGATAACTACATGCGTAAACAGTTCGAGGATTGCTTCCAAGAGATTATGGAGACAGCTATCAATCTTTACTTTGCTGAACGCAACGGTACTCAACTAATCACTTTAGACGATGAGACAGCCGAGAAGCTCCGCAAGATAGCTCCTGATAGTGTTAATGAGAAGAACGAAGTACAAATAGACTTTGATTCAGAGACAGAGAAACTACAGTTTGAAGTAGACGCTTCTACCTCAAGCCTTAAAGATGACGCAAGCGAACGAGACCGCCTAGTAGAACTCCTGGACTTATCAGGTAAATACCCACAACTCGCTCAGTTAATGGGAGAGTCAGGCACCAAGGAACTCATTAACCGCATCATTGTTAAATCAGGTGTAGAAGACCCAGAGAAGATCATGCCTAGTGGCGAGGGCGAAGTAGACCCACAAACAGGCCAGCCTATCCAGGAACAGCCACAAGGCCCAGACCCACAGATGATTCAACAAATGGTAGTAGAAACCGTCCAGCAAGCGATGCAAGAGAAGGACGCTAACGATCCCAAGAATAACCCTACTATTCAGTTAATGGACGCTCTAAAGATTAAGTTTGTAGACTTACCAGAAGACTCACAACACCAGGTCTTAGAGCAAGTAGGGCTAACTTCACAAGAACCCACTACAACAGCTCAAGAGTTAGCTATTAAAGCTTCAGACGCAGGTGTACGAGTAGGACAAATGAATTACCAGGCCAATCAAGCTGATATGCAGAACGAACAATCTATGCAGACCCAGCAACAAGAACAGGACACCCAGGCTCAAGACCAAGCTCTTATCCAGGGTCTTACCCAACGTGGCTACACCCCAGAACAGGCTCAACAAGCCGTAGATTACATGAAACAAGGTGTACCAAGCGACCAAATCATTAAGGCTCTTAACACCCAGGAGGCAACAGTATGAACGACGACTTACTCCTAAGTGATGATTTAATCTTGGCTAATAGAGATACTATGGGAAGATTTACTAAACTAACAGAAGAACAATCGGTGTCTAGTTTTATTAAAAGAATTGAAAAGACAGAGTCTTGTTGGTTGTGGAAAGGTTGTTTAGATAAGAACGGTTATGGACTAGCTTATGACCAGGAAAGAATGAATACAGGACTTGCTCATAGACTAGTTTATATATTACTTAAAGGCAGCATTGCTGAAGGCTTGGTACTCGATCACCTATGTCGTACCCATGCTTGCGTAAACCCTGAGCACCTAGAGGCAGTCACTCAAAAAGAGAACGTAAGACGAGGTGAAAGCTACTGGAGAAATAAAGATCACTGCACAAAAGGGCACGAGTACAAAGGGACAGTCAATACTAGAGGAGCACGAGTATGCCGTGCCTGTGCTAATGAACGTAATCGTGCTTATTTGAAAAGAAAGGAGTTGAGCAATGTTTGACGAAATTACTCATAATCTTCTCCCCAACGAGGGCGAAGTGTTTGCTGTAGCTCAAGAAGAGGACGATCTAGAAGAATCAACTGAGAAAGCTATGGTAGTGGGGTCATACCCAGTATTTGATGAGATATTTAGCTGGTTTGATACAGAAATAGAGTTTGCTAACGACATCTACAAGTTAGACCTTGAGAGTAAAGTACCTGTTGAATCACAGATACTAGCCCGCAAAGAGGTCAAAACCTGGCTGATGAGTTCTAAGAGTAGATTGGAGGTGTTACGAGACGCTCATATAAAGAGGTAGGTTGCTACGCCCTTGTTACCCTTGCAGGGGCATAGGAGTTTATCTCAAACTCTCTCAGCGACAGAGCATAGTCGTTAAACCAAGGAGATGAATTATGGCTGAAGAAGCTACATCTGACGTTATAGAAGAAGTGGGACAGGCAACCACTCCAGCCGAGTCGTCAACGGTTGAAAAAGCAGAGCCTGTTGCAGAATCAAATGAGGATTCTGAGCTATCTGAGCAAGAGATTGCTGATAAGGAGATAGCAAAAGAAATGGCTAAAGAAGGTGACGAGGAAACTCCCGCCGAAGAAGAGCCAGAGGAAGAAACCCCTGAAGAACCCGTAGAGGAGACCAAAGAGGAAGAACCCAAGAAAGGTGCTGAGGCCCGCAAGGAAGCTCTCAACGCCGAAATCCGAGACTTGGTAAGCAAACGTAACGAACTTCGTCAAGAAATCACGAACGTAAACGCTCAAGTCTACCAACCCGCTACGGCTGAGGAATTAGTCGAGCAAGGTTACGACCCTGCAATGGCACGAGTAGAAGCTCTTGAACAACGTACACAAATGGCTGAGTACAACGCATACGTCTCTGACTTGAATGCTAGTCTCAACACTGAGTCCCTGCGTGTGATGGCTGATTATCCCGTGTTTGACCCAGAGTCTGACCAATATGATAAGTCACTAGCTGAACGAGCTACCAACGTATACAAGCAAGCTGCCCAAGTGCAGGTTGACCCCAATACAGGTTTAACTGTTCAAGCCAATGCACTTCCCTACGATATATTTAAAGCATTCGCTGAAACCGCCCAAAGCGGTACACAGGCTGGAGCTGTCAAAGGACAAATAGCTGCCGAGAAGAACCTCGCTGCTGCCGATACAGTCTCTAGTGCTGCACCCAAAGCTCCCAAAGAGGACTTATTCCTTAAAGGACTATTAGGCGGCTAGGCATTAATTAAGGAAAAATGATATGGCACAGAATTTCGCCTCAAAATATCAGAAGACCGTTGACGAAGTATTCCGACTCAAGTCGGTAACTACTGGTATTGTCAACAAAGGTATTCGCCTGGACTACACTGGTGTTAACGCTGTTAGCATCTACGGTGTAGCCACTGTTTCTGAAGTAAACTACGTACGTAGCGGTTCTAACCGTTTCGGTAGTCTTGCTGAACTCGACACCACTAAGCAAACCTTCACCCTGTCGCAAGACAAGGCCTTCACGTACACGATTGATCGTGGTAACTACGAAGACTCAATGATGGTCACTGAAGCTGGTTCAACTCTCAAGCGTCAAATCGAAGTTGTTTGTGTTCCTAACACTGACATCTATCGCCTGACCACGCTGCACGCTTACGCTGTAGCTCAGAGTTTTACTGCTGCTAACAGTGGTACTACATCAACCAGTTCGACTGCTTACACCAAGCTGCTCGACATGCAAAGCATTCTGGACAACAAGTTTGTCCCAACTGAAGGCCGTGTTGCTTTCGTAACACCTGCATACCTTAGCTTCCTGAAGCTCGATGCTAACTTCACCAAAGCTAGCGACATCACCACCAAGAACTTGATCAGTGGTCAAGTAGGTGAAGCTGACGGTGTTAAGATCGTTAAGGTTCCTTCGAGCTACCTTCCTGCTAAAGCAGAAGTTCTGCTCGTGCACGAAGAAGTCCTCATTGCCCCACACAAGTTTGACACTTACCGTATCTTGAAAGAGGTACAAGGTGTTGATGGTTGGGTAGTGGAAGGACGTCGTTACTATGACGCCTTCGTGCCCACAAACCGTGGCAAAGGCTTAGTAATCACACAGACCGCTTAACAGATACAGATAGTACCTTGACATAGTAATACGGAGAAAGTTACGAGAGTAACTTGTTGTTGAGAAGTTGTAGGAGTATACTACTTGTATAAAGGAGTACTCTTATAATGAAAGCAACAACAATTGAAGGTTACTATAAAAGGAAACACCCGTTATTCTGGCGATACTACGGTATGCTTGCCCGTTGTTACAATCCTAAGAATCAAGATTGGAAGCATTATGGAGGCAGGGGTATCAAGGTAGTACAAGAGTGGCGGGGTAAGAAGGGATTTGAAACCTTTGTTAAAGATATGGGACCATGCCCCGAAGGGTACACTCTCAATAGAATTAACAATAATAGGTGGTATAGTCCCAAGAACTGCGAATGGGCATCTCTGCATGTCCAGTCTATTAATAGACGCAATTCCCGAAACACTAGCGGATATGTCGGTGTTAGTATGCACAAAGCCAATAACAGGTGGATGGCGTATATCGACCTAGAACGCAAAGAAGAAGGAAAGAAGAACCGAAAGTACTTAGGGTACTTCGATAATTTAGCAGATGCTATAGAAGCTCGCAGAGCCGCAGAGCCAGTAACTAATAATCAAAGGAGTACATAATGGCACTTGGAGAAGAAAAGAATACATACAAGATTAACGAACCAGGTAAATACTACGACCCTGTAAGTAAAAAGAGTCTAGTAGTAACCATGCACGCTGGGGCTGATGCCCTGGCACGTATGGGCTGGGAACGAGTCGGAGATGTAACAGAAGAAGATATTAAAGATCCTTATAACTTGAAAGAGACCCCAGTGGAAACTCCTAAAGTAAAGGACGCTAAAGAAGGAGTCAAATAATGGCTAACTCAACTACAGTCTACCGAGGTCAAGATGGCCGCATGTGGGTAGATGTAACAGAAAACAAGAGTCTTGTAGCTGCTGATTCAGGTATTGTGCAAAACGTTCTCACGGACGCTATTACACTAACCCTGCCTACCTCGGCTGCTGCAACTGTCGGTGCTACTTTCATTGCTCGCAATGGTGGCGATAACGATGCTAACACCCCAACAGGTTCAGGCTACAATGGTTCAGTCCTTGTAACCCTTGCCCCTGTTGCTGCTGATGGTATCACTGGTAACGCTTTCACTGCTGCAACTAATAAGGCTGCCCTCAACACGAAGGCAACTGCACAAGTTGGCGATGAGATCGTAGTAGTCGGTTCAGGTGTAACCTCTGCCGCTGCCTGGTTCATCCAGTCAGTCAAGGGTACCTGGGTACGAGCTTCTTAATCAACTAACTAGGAGATTAACTCATGGAAAGCTCAAACGTAGGTTCTGGAGCCAGCACTACACCCGTATCTTCGGGTAAAGCTACTGGTAAAGGAACAACAATGCACAAAGCAGGCTGTACTGGTACAACTTGTAGCTGCTAAAGAATGTGGCGGGGTAAAACCCGCCTATTTCTGATATAATTAATGAAAAGGAGACAGACTATGTCAGTATTCCAGCCAGTAGAGGGGACTTCACTTGCAAGTGCAGCTCGTACTACTACGCAAACTGTTTCAGATATAGACACCAACGGGTGTAAGTATCTTAATGTCGTCCTTGATATGACCACTGCTGGTAGTGGCTCAGTTACCCTTACGATTAACGGTAAAGACCCCGCATCGGGCAAGTATTACCTCATCCTAAGTGGTGCTGCTGTTACAAGCAACACGACTAATCGTTATAAAGTAGGCCCTAATGTTACGGCTTCAGCTAACGCTATTGCTCAAGATTACCTACCTAAGACGATTCAGCTCGTAGTAACTGCCAACAACGCTAATACGGCCACGTATTCACTTGGCTACTCGATTACAGGTTAATCATGGATGCACAGTCATTACTTGAAGCAGCCGCTCGCAAACAGAGTGAGGAGCAACAAGCTCAACTCGACCAGGAGCAAGCAGCCAAGCAAGAAATTGCTAGTCAGTTTGGTTCTATTGTTCAAGCATTAGGACAGGCTACTCAAGTATTGATTAAGTTCATGCAGTCCCATGAAACAAAGATAAGCAACTTTCCAGACTCTATTAAAACACCTGACACCGATAAGGTTGTTAAGGCAGTGGATAAACTGGGTAAAACATTAAAACCAAATGAACAAGACGACTCTAAAGTATTAAAAGCCTTAGACGAAGTTAAGAAGGCAGTCAAAGAAATAGAAATGCCTATCACAGAGACCGTAGAAGTTACTAATTTCAAAGAGATGACTACAAGTCTAGCTAAAGACCTAAAGTCGCTCCAAAAGGCTGTAGAGGGCTTAGAAATGAAACCAAAGATTACTCTGCCTGCTCCAGTAGTAAATGTAGAGAAAACGAACGTAAAAGGGATTATAAAAGCCCTTGAAGACGTTAAACAAGAAGTAATTGATAAGCCAGTACCAGGAACTACCGTAGTACCAACTGACCCGCTGATTCGCTTTACTCCAGCTAATATGGATGATGCTACACCTGTCCAGTATTACAGCTATATCGCAACAGACGGAGAGTTCTATATCCGCAAGGTGGATAAGTCAGCAGATTATACTACTATCCGCTTTTACTTTGGTAAAGGAACAGCCGCTACACATAATACTGCCTGGACTGATCGAGCTTCATTAACTTACTCTATGTGGACGACTTAATATGGGTCAGAATGACATAATCTTAAACAGACCAGACTTATCACTCCCTAGTGGCTCTAAGGCTACAGGAGCATATTCAATTGTAGCTATATCTGATGATGGGACATACAAGTATTTCTGGTTTGAAGACGCTTCACTCAACTACTATATTATGCGTAAAACCAAAACAACGAGCGTATTCGCTTACACTAAAGGTACAGGTGGGTACGCCAGCGTTTATGTGAGCTCAACAGCAGGTCCCAGTGGTAGTCCTACTTTTGCGTCATATGGAGTTACTTTCTAATGAACCCTATAAACATCCAATACTGCCTATCAGAGTCCCCTGAAGAAGCCTCATACGCAACGTGGGACTTAGCTAATGATGATGAAATTGTCTTACCCGACATGATAACCAACGGCTCTTCTACCGCAACCATAGACGACCTACGGCGTGATATTGACTTGGTAGTTGCTAACTACGAGGAGGCGTAATGGCAGTAATTATTTCAAATGGTGCAACTGACCTACACTCTGCAAGCGGTTTTTATAGGGTGGAAGCGTCAAACCTCGGAATGTATAGCAATACATCACTAGCGTTGTCTACTACTCGGAGTATAGCGGTTACATTCGCAAACGCAGGAAACTGTCAAGGTGTTGTTATCGGTATAGCTGCTTCAACTGCAACTCAAGATGTCACTGTTACATTAAAAGAGAGTGGCACTGCTAGGGCGAGTAAAACACTTACTAATGCACAAATTATAAACAGCACTTCGTATTCTGGCGGATATTGGTTAGTACCATTTGCATTTACTGCACCATACGCAGTAACAACAACTGGTGGTGTTTGGACTATAGAGGTTTCACAATCAAATGCGTCTGTTGGTTGGAGTTTGATAACCTCTAACGGTGCGGCACCGTTCTATGCAGCATGGTGTGATAACGCTATGACTTTTGCAGATAACGATACAGTTATTTGTAAGGATATAGTCACAATTTCACAAACCTGCACCGTAAAAGGCACACTCGGCACAGGTGACTCGGTAAACGCTACCGCTATATGGGTATGCAAGTCAGACAGTCCACCAACCAAAACAAACAACGCTAGTAAACTGCAGATTATACCTGCCGCAACTATGACCTTATCCATCAATGGTTTGATTGGTTGGGGTTCGCACTCTGGTATTCAAGCAGGAACTTCTACCGTATCAGTACCAGTTAGTAAACTTTTAACTATAGACTTTATACCTGTGACAGTAGGTTCAGCCTATGGTTTCAAGGGATTCACGGCATCTAGTGCAATGAGAGGTACATTTTTATTCTATGGCGAATATCCAACGACAGAACGCTATACTTTAACAGCACAAGCCAATGTCGGTGCATCATCTTTTTCGGTTGCTGATACAACAGGTATAAGTAACGGTGATATTTTTCACATATCGAAAGCATCAAACTCACAATATAATACAATTACTTTTTATACCGTAACGGGCACTACCGCAACAACAGTTTCAATTACTCCAACCATTACAGGCTATGCAAGATTAGCAGGTGGTGTAGCATACAAAGCAAGTGGCTATGGCATTAAGATTATACGAAGCGGTGCAACAGGAACATTTCAGAATAGCTTTGGTGTGCCGTCGAACTGGTATATTTGCGGTATGGAATTATTCAGACACGCTAATGATGGCGGGTTCGCATTCGGTGCAAGTTCATTGACACAATCAGGTGAGGATAGTTCGTATAGGTCGAAGTGGCAAATGGAACACTGTATAAAAGGTATTGTTGGTGGGAGCCCATATCAACCGCTTGCAGGTGGCTATACACCATACGAGGGAATTAGCATGAATAATTGTGCAGGTTTCGGCTCAATGATGACTATAAGTAACATACAACAATCAGACGCATGGATAGTTGGTGCAATAGAGGAAAAGAACAACTATAGTTTTTCACAGTTTTCAAGCTCTAAGGCTGCAGGAACCAACGGATATCCAACATGGGATATCCAAGATAATGTTTTTGAAGTGTTTGCGTATGGTTTTTTGAAAGGTAAAGACTCGATAGTTAAGAATAATTATTTCCGAGGTGGTTCTGGTGGTGGTTATCAATTCTACCTACAAGACTTTTTGAACTGTGTTGAATGGTCAGGTAATACATGGGACGAAACGCCTACGTCCTTAAACTTTCAGGGTGCTGTATTAAACCTCAATATGAAAAATGAATTAAATGTTGGAACGGTTGGCTCCACTTCGCATATCTATGCAAGGGCAGGTTGTAACATGATTAACGTCATTATGGAAAACCCTAGCTTTACACCTACTATAAATATAACCGAACAACTACTATGGGTAGATGGTTCTAAACTATCTATTGTTGATACAGCCAATGTTTCAGGCTCAGATGTTAGTTATATTCGTACAGGTGTTATACACCGCACGAAGTCGGGATTATCTGATACAACTGTAAGAACATCTGGTGGTAGTGCGATGCGGTTCACCCCAAATAGTAGTACGCAACTTGCTAAGTGGCAACAAGCAATACCAACAGGCAACATTACTAGTAAAACAATGACTATTACTTGTTGGGTATATATTAACAATTCTGCCTATTATGCAGGTACGCATACTAATC
>ERZ869929.174-NODE-174-length-40121-cov-10.149703_pt1 | contig 40121 bp, 50 predicted proteins | sample MGYA00579312_ERZ869929 | MGnify/ENA primary metagenome ERZ869929 (study PRJEB32216, sample SAMN09231818) | wastewater metagenome | place: USA: Maryland | collected 2016-08-09 | study: EMG produced TPA metagenomics assembly of the PRJNA472060 data set (Reclaimed... | reverse complement strand
CGGGCGGACAACCGACGCCACCGGTTCAACCAACAGCAACACAACCGTTATTGCCTTCCCCGGGTGCAACAGCAAAACCGATGGGGGCTTGATATAATCAAAATATATGGGACTAATTGATGAAATTTTAAATAAAGTTGGACTTCAGTACGAGGATTTAACTTCGGCGGAACGTGATACATTGCTTGAGTGGACTAAAGTTCTTGACAGTAATCAACTCGATGTTGATTCGGTCCGGCAGTTTGTTCGCAGTCTGAAACAAAGTGTCGAGGCGGAGCTTGATAAAATAAGAAAGGAAACTCCTCAAAATTGGGTATCGGTATTCGCTCTTTTTATTCCTTTTTATGGACTGCTTAAAAAATGGTATATGGATGAACATAAGGTTTATCTTGAAGCAAGGCTTAGAAATCTGATTTTAATTGAATCATTTCTGATTGGTCCAAAGAAAGCTCGGGAAGCGTTGGACCGTGCGATTGCGGGCATCGTTACAAACCGCAAGTAAGGGGGTGAAAAATATTATGGCAACAATGAATTTTGGTCAGAGAATGGCGGCGGCAAGAGCGGCAAAAGGAGGTAAAAAAGGTGCAAAGAAAGCGGTTGTTCCTCCTGTCATGCCAATGAAAGGTCAAATGCCGATGAAACCGATGATGAAGAAAAAGGGAAAGAAAAAAAACTGGATCGCGGGAGCAATTGGTAAACCCGGAGCATTGCATCGTCAAATGGGAGTTAAGCAAGGGGAAAAGATTCCAAAAAGGAGACTCCAAGCGGCGGCAGGAAAAAAAGGATTGCTTGGTCGTCGTGCGAGACTCGCTGAAACACTTGCGGGATTCAACAAGGGGAAAAAGAAACCATCAGCAGGTGCAAAAGCGTATTTAAAGAGAGTTGGAATGAAAGGATGTTAATATGTCCTACTACATCAAAAAAGGAACGGGAAAGAAACCGTTTCTTATTGTTAACCAAAAAACCGGCGTTGTAGTTGGCAGGTCGAATTCACTTGATAAAGCGAATCGATCCGCCGGTTATCGCATGGCGGCTGACTCGGGAAAGAAAGACATAAAGACTTTCAAAAGGAAAGTTGATAATAAACTCAACGGATACGGCGAAACGGATCTGAAAAAAAGGATCGTCAAAATAAACAAATCGAAAAAGAAAAATAAGAAAGGTGAAATAATTGACTCAATCGTTCATGAAAAATCTCACATTCTCCATCCAAAAATGCACGAGAAGAATATTCAGAAACGGACGACTAGAGTCCTCTCAAAAATGAATAGAAAACAAAAACAACGTCATTATAATTTATTTAGGACTTGACAAGACCTAATAATTGTACTTACACTATACTCATATGATAAATTTCAATGAAGATATCGATCCCGAGCAGGAAGTTGATAAAATTAAGGTAGAGATTGAAAAACGTGAACGTGATACCGATAGAAAAATCAGGAAAGTTCTTGATGGGATTCTCCGAAAAAATCTTGAAAATATTCTTCCGGAAGAAAAAGCCTTTTTGAAAGCTCGTCAATCTTATTTAACCAAAGGTCAGCGCGAGGAATATGCCGAAATTATCAATGGAAATTATTCAGGTGTTGCCCCGGTTGCACCGAAACTTGAAGATCAAACCCGTGCGACTCTTGAGAAACAAGCCCTTGAACTAGGAATCAAAGATCCGGATAAACTTCCAAACAAAAATGCAGTCATCGAGGCGATCAGGAAAGCTCAGTAATTTAGAAAGATAATAGGACCAAACCCTCTAAATGAGGACGGTTAAAACAAATTATGGCTAATCATAAAAAACCAAGTCGAGAAGAATTAAAAGCAGGAATGGACGCCTCACTCAAAAAACTGGAAACCTTGCCTCCTGTTGATCCGCCCGCTCCACAAGATCCTCCTAATCCGCCACAAGATCCACCAAATCCACCCGCACCGCCAACACCACCTAATCCACCGGCTCCTCCAAATCCTCCTAACCCACCTATTCCTCCCGCTCTTGATTTAAGTAAAGTTAGGACCAAAAAATTGGAAGAATTGACTCCGGAGGAAAAGACGTTTGTCAAAGAACATGCGGCAGATCTAACCGATGAGGAACGAAGTGCTTTTGCTGTTACGGTTCCTCCACCTAAACCACCAATCGATTATGAGAAAAAGTTCAAAGAATCGTCCCGGGAAGTTCAAATAATTCAAATTAAGGAAAAGGAAATGGCAAAGGCTCAGGAAGAAGCAGACAAACTTCCGGAACCAACCGATGATGAAATGAAGGTAATATATCCTAATTGGGATCAGATTGATCAATTGACTAAAGACCTTGCAAAGGATCGAATTTTAAACAAGAAGAAAAATGATATTTTGAATGCCGCTCGATCGAAATATAAAAATGTTCTTGATTGGGGAGAAAAGGTTGATAAGTTTGTCGGTGATCCGGCGGTCCTTGCCGCGCATCCGGAACTTGAAGGAAAGACCGATGAATTTAGAACATTTGCAAATAAAGCAACAAGACATGGTGTTGATTTTGAAGATCTTCTCTTGGCATTCGCCGGAGAACAGGCAAAAACAGTTAAACCTAATCATAGCGGTCAACAGATGTTTGAAACCGGAGCGCATCGCGCACCGGCTCCTCCTGCACCAAAAGATGATAAAATAACTCTTGCTCAGGGGGAACAATTAAGAAAGACTGATTATAAAAAGTTCTTACAACTGCTTAAAGCCGGAAAGATTGCGACGGTCTAATTCTACATCTGTATACGATTTCATTGACAAATAAAAAAACATCCTCTATATTTTTTTATAGATAACTTCCTAACCTCCACACAAACGGAGCCGGTAAAAGAAATCTAATTAGTCAGTTAATTAAATTTTTTTAAACACCTATGGCATCCGCAAGAGCAACAACTTTAGCGCAAGGCTTCTCGAATCGATTACTACTTGAAATGTATGACATTTCACTTTTGGACTACATCGTCAACAGAGACTACGAAGGTGAAATAAATAAAGTTGGTTCAGTCCTCAACATTCTGAATATCGCTCGTGTAACTGAAAAGAACTACACCGGTGCTAATTTAGGATCTCCCGATAACTTATATGAAAACAACTGTGTCTTGACCATAGAAAGAAAGAAATCATTCTATTGGCAGGAATTAACAATCGACAATTGGGAATCCTACATCAAGGATCCTCATTCAACGGTTGTTACTCAAAAAGCCGATGAAAGAAACAGAAACATGGATCTCTACGTTCTTGCCTTCTACGGCGACGTCGGAGCAGGAAACAGAGTCGGTACTAATTATACGACCGGAGACGTTACGGTAGACGTAACAACCGGAGTCGTAACCGGAAATGGCACAACCTTCACAGCCGCGATGGTCGGAAAAGGTTTCAAAGCAACCGGGCATACAACTTGGTATAGAGTCAAAAGCTATGCTTCCGCAACCTCGATCGTCATTGAAGATGACTTTGATGACACAACTTCCGTTTATACGGGAGGCGCGATCGCCGGCGGAACCGCCTACGTTATCGAAGCCGCAACACCGGTTACGATCACGACAAGCAACATTCTCGCTCAGGTTGGTCAACTGAAATTGAAATTAGATAAAGCCGAAGCAAATGGTTACAATGCAGTCCCGGCAGATGGAAGATATCTGATCGTTCCTCCGGAATTTGAAGATATCGCAACCAACGGAGCATCAGGAATCACGCTTCACATTCCCGAAGTTTACGACACGCTCGTGAAAAAGGGTATGTTGACTCAACTGAAAGGTTTCAATATCTTTATGTCAAACAGATTGACAGGCGACAACACCAACGGATACCATTGTATCGCCGGACATAAGAATTGGATCACATTCGCTGAAAAACTATTGACTGCCACAATTGAAGAAGAATTGATTGGTAACTTTGGAACAGCGTTCAAAGATCTGTTCGTGTACGGTGCTAAAGTTCCGGATTCTCGCCGACATCAAGCCGCCGAGTTATTCGCAATTTTTAGCTAACAACTTGGAAATTAAATTATTAAAGCCTAAAGTTTTAATAGAGCCTAAAGGTTTTTGAAAAACAAATTAGGCTTTACGAAAACGATAGGCTTTTTTTAAAAACAAACTATGGCACGCAAAAGATCACTCAAACCAAAAGACATCGAAAGATTGGAAGTTTTGCAACGGAAACATCCGGGCGATCTTTCAGAGAAAGAGCGCAAGGATATGGTTAAATTACAAATGTTAAGGAATAAATATTCTTAAACACTATGGCTAAATTCGAAGTGAAAACGGACCTTTCATATGCAGATCAATTAGAACTTGACCGAATCCTTGCAATTCCATCAGCTTCACGAACAACCTCAGAAGCTAATTTTTTGCTTTCCCGTTTACCTTATCAGACAAATGCCATCATAAGAGTTCATTCAAATGGAAATATACTTGAAGCGGAAGGGAACATAGTTCCTCATTCTTATCCCGGATTTCAAAAGGGAGCTTTTTTCCGTGATCTTGACAAAACAGGTCGAAATGTTTATGTGAATACCGGAGATGCAACTTCGGCAGAATGGACCATTTTAGGAGCCGATACATCAGTTTCACCAAGCGCCTCAGCTTCTCCATCCGCCTCATCCAGTAAGTCAGCGTCGCCTTCAGCTTCAAAGAGTCCGTCGACTTCGGTCAGTCCATCAGTCAGCGCGTCCGCGTCAGTTTCACCGTCAACAAGCGTTTCTCCGTCTCCAAGCAAATCAGTTTCTCCAAGTGCCTCAGTTTCTCCATCTGTTTCGCCTAGCGTCAGTCCATCGGCATCATCTAGTCCGTCAAGTTCCGTGAGTCCGTCTGTGAGTCCGAGTGCATCAGGCTCACCTTCCGCATCGGTTTCACCGAGCGCAAGTGTCAGTCCATCCGTCTCACCGTCCTCGTCAGTCAGTCCAAGCGCGTCAGCCTCAAAGAGTCCAAGTTCCTCATCGTCAAAATCGGCGTCCCCGAGTTCATCGGTATCGCCTAGTATGAGTCCGTCGGCATCGGTCAGTCCAAGCGCGTCTCAGTCGCCGTCCTCATCCGTGAGTCCGTCGCCGTCGCCAACACCGTTTATTTAAAACCGGTTGACTTGACATATCTTCTTTTGATACTATACAGATAGTATGACTACAAATTTAGTATCAATAATTATTCCTGCCCGGAACGAATTATTTCTTAAAAAAACAATTGAGGATATTCTGATTAAAGCCAAAGGACCAATCGAAATCATTGTTGTCCTTGATGGGTATTGGATGGATCCGGAGGAAATTATTGATAATAAAAAAGTTATTTACCTTCATTATGGCGAGAGCCGGGGGATGAGAAATGCAATCAACATGGCGGCACAAATCGCTCATGGAGAATTCTTATTAAAGTCAGACGCCCATTGCATGTTTGACGAAGGGTTTGACGTTAAATTGGTTGAAGGAGTTTCGGATTATCAAAGCAAACTTGAAATGGGGGTACAGATTGGCGATCCTCAACGGGAAAGCAATCTCGACAACTATATTGTTATTCCCCGGAGGAAACGGCTTGATGCTGAAAATTGGTGTGTTCAGGATGTTGGTAAACCCGACGTTGACTATGAATATTTATCCTCTCCGGCAGATGACGGGGTAAAGGGTAATATATGGAACGAACGGACGATTGAACGATTGAATAATCCGGTCTTTGATATCGATGAAAACATGAGTTTTCAGGGTTCCTGTTGGTTTATGCCGAAAAGTCATTATCTCAATAGATTAGGTGGAATGAGTGAAGTCGGATACGGAAGGTTTGTCCGGGAGGCTCAGGAACTTGGACTCAAGACGTGGCTTGGAGGCGGAAAGATATTCACCAATAAAAAAACGTGGTATGCTCACCTTCACAAAGGTCCGCGCTATGGTCGGATGTATTTTTTGAATAAAAAAGAGGTTGAGGCGGGAAATGCTTACTGTAATGACTATTGGTTCAATAACCGATGGGAAGGGGCAAAATTCGATCTAGGATGGCTTATTTCGCGATTTATGCCGGTTCCGACATGGACTCCGGAGTTAATTGAAAAGGTCAAGTTTGGAATCATATGAGTAAAAAGAAAGAGAAAGAATTCAGTTTCATGGCTAAGACATTGGAGGAGGTTTTGCAAAAAATGTCAACGACTCTTGAAAAAGACGATACTTTTACTATCACTTTTGAAAATGGGATTATTGTTTCTTTAAAAGTTTTGGATATTGAAAAAACGAATTAAATGAAAATACTCTGTGTTTGTTCTCAAGGAAATAAAAGATCAGTATTTACCCGGTTTCTTTTGAACCATAAACACGATGCGATCGCCGTTGGAGTACAGATTAATTCTCCGGAAACTATAAAAATGCTTTCCGAATGGGCTGAACGGATATTACTTGCTGAGCCGGAAATGAGAAAAAGCATCCCGGTGAAACAACATAAAAAGATCGATCTTAATTTTACGATCGGACCGGATATCTACCCGACCAATATCGTCGGTATTTTGAAGGTTGTTCTCGTTAATAAATTAAGACGACTCAAATATATATGAAAGTTTATCTTCAGCCGGATGTTTATTCCCGGGGAATTGTCCGGGTAGCAAATGCTCTCATGCAGTACGCACCTTCCTCTTTACAGCTCGTTTCTCACGCGTCAGACGCCGATCTTGAGGTTATTCACGTCTATGGGCGCCATGATACCGTTTCAAGACGGATCGAGCTTCTAAGGCAGAAAAAGAAACCGTTTGCGATGATTCAGTATTGCCTCAGATCAACAATGTGTCCTTCAACTTGGGATTGGTTTGAAATGTGGGAGAAAGCGAAATTGGTTTGGAGTTATTATGATCTCCCGGAGCTTTGCCGTCAAGATGGAATCGGAAGCGATTTGCCGGATGGATCTTATACAATGCCGGGATTTAATTTCTATCATGCTCCTCTTGGGGTTGATCCAAAGATTTTTAGAGATACTAATATTGAAAAAGGAGCGAGAATCCTAATCAATGGTAAAAAACGATTTGTTATATTAGCGTCAGCTCAACATGCTCTATCTGAAAGTGCCCGGGAGTGCGCATTTGCCGCAAAAAGAGTCAAGAGATCAATGTTTTTTCTTGGTCATGAACTTCGAAGGGGACCGGATATTGTTTGTAAAAATAATTTGACTGATGAGCAGGTTGCCGATTATTATTCTCAATGTGAATTTATTTCAGGACTCCGGAGGATCGAAGGGTTTGAATTACCGGTCATTGAAGGCGCTCTTTGCGGCGCCCGTCCGATTGTTTTTGATCGTCAGGAGACGAGGAAATGGTTCTCCGACTTTGCAATATTCATTCCGGAGACGAATCGGGACGGCGTGATCAGCGAACTTGAGTTGATTTTCAATGAAAATATTCCTCCGATCTCGGACAAGCAAAAAGATATAATAAGAGATCGATTCAATTGGGAGACGATTATTAAAAATTTTTGGAATAAAATCTTATGAATGCTCTTGAATACATATTAAATAAGTACGAGTTGAAATTGGGGAAAAAGATTATTGAAATCCCCGGAACGAATCGGGTTACTTTTGCGACGCTTCTTGCCGAACTTAATCTTAATGTCGGGGTTGAGATGGGAGTCGAGTGTGGTATTTATTCGGAGGTTTTATGCAAAGCCAATCCGGATATTGATCTTTATTCGGTTGATGCGTGGACTGCCTATAAAGGATATCGGGATCATGTGAGTCAGGACAAGCTCGATGGATTTCTCGAGATCACGAAAAATCGATTGAAGCCGTACCGGGCAATGGTTATAAAAGGATTTTCGATGGATGTAGTCAAACAATTCAAAGACGGATCTCTTGATTTCGTTTATATCGACGGCAACCATGAATATCAATCAACCGTCAATGACCTTTGTGAGTGGCAGAAAAAGGTCAAGGTGGGCGGAATCGTCGCGGGGCATGATTATATCTTGAGAAAGGATAACGGATATCTAATGCACGTTCCGATGGCGGTCAATGGCTTTTGCGAATCGTATAATATTGCTCCCCTTTTTATTTTGGGAAAGAAAACAGATGCAAAGCCGCCGCTTGGAATCAGGGACTCAGCTCGATCATGGTTTTATGTAAAGCCGGAGAAAAAAGCGATCAAACCCGGATCCGGGGATAAGATACATCAATAATCCCTTGACACGCCATAATAATCGTAAGTACACTATACATATATGAAAATGATTAGAAAGAATTTTTATCTAACAGTCGAGCAGAATAAAATTCTCAAAAAACAAAAAGGCTTGACTATCTCGGAACACATTCGCCGGGCGATCGATGAATACTTGGCGCGATTGAGCAAGGTTGCTCCATTAACTTCGCCATCGGCAGAAGGAGGGAAAAATGGTAAATAATCAACAGTTTCCGCTCGATAGACCGATTGTAGACAAACCGAAAGTAACCCGTTCCCCGGTCCCTGCAAAAGTAACGAAAAAACCTATTGAAATGGATTTCTTCGAAGCAATCAAACAAACGCTTGACGGAAAAAAGATCACTCGCCTTTCATGGGAAACAAATTCAACGTACGGTCAGATGGTAAAAGATGAACTTATGATTTTTGTCCGGGGGGAATTTCATTCATGGACGATCGTTCCCGGAGATATTACGGCTAATGATTGGATTATATTACCGGACTAATTATGAATAAAAAAGTTGCGATCATCGGGTTAGGATGGGTTGGAAAAGCAATGCTTGAACTTTTTCCCGATGCCTACGTTTATTCTCACAATATAATCTACGTTGACGGAAAAATGGTAAAGACTACAAATGATCAAGAGTGGGAAGAAAAGAAAGAACAATACCAAAAGGAAGTCAATAAATGCGACGTTGCTTTTGTTTGCGTTCCGACTCCCTGTCCTCATCAATCAAAACTCGACACCCGGGGAGTTGAGGAAGTGGTTGAATGGCTTCATACAGATTTAATTGTTATCAGGTCAACTATGAATCCGGGGGATTGCGATTTTTTGAAAGTAAAATACGAAAAAAATATATGTATGCAACCGGAATATCTAGGTGAAACGCCAAATCATCCGCTTCTTAATACTAAAAATACTCCCTTTTTGATTATCGGTGGCGATAAGTCAAACCGGGAAAAACTGATCGAGCTTTATACGACAGTCTATAATGCAAATGTTTCCATTCGTCAGGTTTCAAACTACGCCGCCGAAATAATCAAGCTCACTGAGAATCGGGCGATCGCATGGAAAGTCGCTCAGGCTCAGGAACTTTATGATGTTTGTAAAGCTCATAATATCGATTACTACACGGTCCGGGATGCGGTTTATGGAGACGATCCTCGCTTCAATAAATGGTGGACTTTTATTTATCCGGACAAACGCGGATTCAATTCGAAGTGCATTCCAAAAGATATCTATGCGTGGGTGGCATGGGCAGAGTCCGCAGGTTACACTCCCGAGATTACTCGGGCAATACTTGAAAGAAATGAAAAATGGATAAACCCTCCTCTCCCCGCTTCAGATAAAAAAGTAAACTAACTATGAAACAGTATGATCTTTCGATTTTGATCCCTGCCCGTAATGAAATGTTTTTGGCGGCAACCGTCGAGAATATCCTTGCCAATATCCGGGGAAATACCGAGGTCATCGTTGTATTGGATGGTGCATGGGCTAATCCCGGAGTGCCGGATGCTCCAAATTTAACTGTTGTTTATCATCATGAGTCAATCGGTCAAAGAGCGGCGATCAATGAAGCCGCCCGGCTTTCAAACGCAAAATACGTCATGAAAATTGATGCTCATTGTCTGATTGACGAGGGAATGGACGTCAAAATGATGGCTGAGATGAAAGATAACTGGACGATGGTCCCGACGATGTATAACCTCCATGCTTTCGATTGGGTATGTGATGACGGGCATAGGATCTATCAAGGTCCGACTCCAAAAGGTTGTCTCCAATGCGGTAAACCGGTTCATAGGGAAATAATCTTCAAACCTCGTTGGGGACGTAAAAGTAATTTTTATTGTTTTGATAAGACACTTCACTTTCAATATTTTGGTGAATATGGGAATCGTCCGGAAGGAATGCCACAAGTTGCGCCAACTATGTCATTACAGGGATCCTGTTTTATGCTTACCCGGGAACGGTATTGGGCGTTGGAGGTTTGTGATGAACGGCATGGATCTTGGGGGCAACAGGGAGTCGAGGTTGCCTGCAAGACGTGGTTATCCGGGGGACAGGTGATGGTTAATAAAAAGACGTGGTTTTCTCATGTATTTCGCACTCAGGGAGGCGATTTCGGATTTCCCTATCCTTTGTCCGGTTCTGATATTGAACGGGCAAGAAGGTACTCTAGAGAGTTATTTTTGAATGGTAGATGGGATAAGTCGATCCATAAGCTCGATTGGTTGATCGATAAATTCAAACCGGTGAAAGACTGGCATTATCCGATGAAAGGTGGCGGAGGAACCGCTAAAAAAGGGATCGTTTATTACACTCACGGAGTCGGAGATCCTAAAATTCTTGGAACATGCCGGGAACAAATTAAAAAGGGGATGAAGGAAAAATATATCACCTCTGTCTCCTTGTCTCCTTTGAAATTCGGAAGGAACATAGTTTTGAATGAAAAGCCCGGGTATTTAACGATGGCAAAACAGATTCTCGCCGGACTTGAAGCATCTCCTTCCGAAATTATTTTCTTTTGTGAGCATGATGTTTTATATCATCCAAAACACTTTGATTTTATCCCTCCCCGACGCGACGTGATTTATTACAATACTAATGTTTGGAGAGTGAGAATGGCGGACGGTCATGCTCTTTATGTCAACAATCTTCAGCAGTTGTCCGGACTTTGTGCGTACAAGGAAACTTTAATTCCTCACTACCGGAAAAGAGTTGAACTTTTGGAAAAATATATCAAGGAGAAAGGTGAGGAACATTTTTCCTCCTACGTCCGGGCAATGGGTTTTGAACCGGGTACTCATAATCGTCAGGAACGGGTTGATGACTTGACTGCCGATTCTTACCAAGCCGAATTTCCGAATCTCGATTTAAGGACCAATACAAACCTTACTCCGAGCCGTTGGAATAAAGATCAATTCAGGAATCAACGTTATACGGACGGATGGACTGAATCAAGAGTTTGGGATTTAAAAGGTTGGGAAAAAGAAATATATTTGCCTCTTATTGAAGATTTAGAGGACTACATGAAATAACCTATCGTTGCCTTCACATAGTTTTCCTCTTTATTATTAAGTCATGGCACCTGTCTATAGAAGTTCTGCGAGTGCAAGCGTTGGAAGCGCCGCAACAACTTTAGTAATAAATAAACCTGCAAATACGGCTCAAGGTGATCTTCTTTTGGCAATAATTAATCCTCAAGGAGATGTGGGGATAACTCCTCCAAGTGGATGGACATTATATACACAAATAAATAGGGCAGCAGTTTTTTATAAAATTGCGGGAGCAGGTGAACCTTCGACTTATACCTTTACATTTGCTTCTTCAGTTACGTCAGCCGGAGGGATAATGGCAATTTATGATTTTGATTCAAATAATTTTCCTTTTTCTGGGAGTGGGACATTTGGAGGACCGTCTACAAACATAACAGCTCCCGGATTTACAAATACTCAAAATAATGTATTATTGATATTTTTTGGTGCAACAAGAGCCACTACTTCATATACCCCTCCAACTGGGATGACGGAAGCGTTTGATACAGGAAGTAATAGTGCTTGTGAAGGTGCTTACAAAACAATAAATACTGGAGCAACGGGAGATATTACAGCAACGGTCGGATCATCTGATTATTATTCTGCTTATTTAGTGGCAATTCCTCCAAAAACAGGAGTTTCTCCTTCCGCTTCGATTTCTCCGAGTGCATCTGTGAGTCCAAGCGCGTCGCAATCACCATCTGCATCGGTTTCTCCGAGTGTTAGTCCATCAAGTTCGGTTTCTCCGAGTGTTAGTCCATCAGTTTCACCTTCCGCAAGTATTTCACCGTCCTCAAGTGCGTCGCCTTCTGTGAGTCCGAGTGCATCGACCAGTCCGTCAGCATCAGTTTCACCGTCCGTGAGTCCATCCGCAAGTCAAAGTCCAAGCGCGTCGCAATCACCTTCCGTTTCGCCAAGCGCTTCGGTCAGTCCGAGCGCATCTGTGAGTCCATCAGTCTCACCCTCTGCATCAGTTAGTCCTTCAAGTTCGGAGAGTCCGTCAATAAGTCCAAGCGCGTCGCAATCACCTTCCTCAAGTGCATCATCTTCTCCGTCGCCATCGGTTCCTCCGGGAAGTCCATCTGTCTCACCGTCGGCATCCCTTAGCCCTAGTGCTTCAATTTCGCCATCCGTCAGTCCTTCCGCGAGCCAAAGTCCATCGGCATCGATCTCTCCATCGGTAAGTCAGAGTCCATCAATTTCACCTAGTGCATCAGAAAGTCCTAGTATTTCACCTTCCGGATCTATAAGTCCTTCTGCTTCTCAAAGTCCTTCAAGTTCAGTCAGTCCATCAATTTCACCTAGTGCATCAGAAAGTGCGTCTCAATCTCCTTCTTCCTCAGTTAGCCCTTCAGTCAGTCCGAGTGCGAGTCAAAGCCCGTCATCGTCAGGGAGTGCTAGTATTTCTCCGTCATCATCAAAATCCCCATCAGCGAGTGCAAGTCCTAGCCCTTCAGAATCGGCTAGTATTTCACCTTCTTCGAGTGCATCTGCATCAGTCAGTCAAAGCGCCTCAGTCAGTCCTAGTGCCTCAGTTTCACCGTCCGCAAGTCAGAGTCCATCAGTTTCGGTCAGTAGGTCCATTTCTCCGTCAAAATCGATTTCACCAAGTGTCAGCCCGTCCGTTTCACCGAGTCCGTCAAGTTCTGAATCGGCGTCAGCTTCTTCTTCTCCCTCCCCGAGTCCATCTCCAAGTCCGGGAATTCCGGAGAAGGTTTATACCCGTGAATTCAATGCAGTTTTGCCTATCGATACGACCGATCTTTCGACTATTTATACAACTCCGGAAGAAGGGGATGTTTATGCAAATGATAACCGGTTTGTTGACCTCTCGGGAAATACCGGTAACTATCTTTTTCACCAATTCAAGAAAATAAACGATAACCGGTTGGATAATATACGTGTCAGAATCGTTGCAAAAAGTACATATGCCCCGCTTACTAAACCGGTTTATTTACAGGTTTGGAATGGGACGACTCTTGTTTGGGATACGATTGCTTCAAATATGGTGGCAGGGATAAGCGAAAAATTTAGTCTCGATGCTTTGGTTGTTGCAAACAATTTTGACTATTACGATTTTGGCAATCAGGTATCATTTCGTGTATATCAACAAAATGATTCGGGGAGTGCAAAGATTCTCTCAATCGATCAGGTTCTTATATCTTTTGAAGCAGTTTATGAAGATCAATTTGCCGCAACCGGTAATAATTTTACTGAGATTTTTCCGTCGACAACGACTGATTTTGCACCGGTTTATCCTCATAAAAACCCTCAAGACGATTTATAGATTGCCTTCACATAGTTTTCCTCTTTATTATTAAGTCATGGGAGTATATCAAATAACGTCCGCTCGAGGCGCATTGGCAGATTACGAAGATAAAGGCATACCCGGCGCATTCAAATTCGGGGCAAACCTCGACGTACGGAAACTAAAAGACACGATTTCATCAGGTCAGGCTTTGATTGATGAGGGGGTAACGGTTCAATCTGTCAGTCCGTCAGTTTCGCCGTCTGCCTCAATGAGTCCGTCGTCCTCTCCGTCTCCAAGTCCGTCAGCATCTCTTTCCCCGTCCTCTAGTCCGTCGCCTTCTCCTCCATCGCCCTCAAGTTCGGTCAGTCCAAGCGCGTCAAAAAGCCCTAGTCATTCAGCGTCTCCTTCCGCCTCAACTTCGCCCTCAGCTAGTACGTCCCCGTCTCCTTCCCCGTCAGGTGGACTCAAAACAATATTTTCCGATCTTATCATGTTTTTCGTAAAAGCCTCCGATGGAAACACCTATGGCGGCGGATCAACGGGAAAAATCTATAAACGGAATCCGGACAGTTATTGGATGCAGGTTTATGATGCTCACCAACCGATCAGGGGTTTTGAAGAAAAGCCGTCTTTTGGCGGTAAAGTCTATCTTGAATGGGCGACGAAAACTGAAGTTCACCGGAAGGAATTGCCGGGAAACTCCAATTGGAATGACGTTGATAAACCGGGAACGGTACAGGGGGATGAATTTCCAAAAACAAATCTTTCAGATTATCCGTGGCATACCATGAGGCAGGTTGCAGGAGACGTTTTAATTGCCAATGGTCCGATGTTGGCGATGAGCGCTTACGATGATTCATGGACCAATGAGGCGCTTGACCTTATTCCCGGAAATTTAGCAAAAACTTTAGTTGAAAGAAACGGTCGGGTGGTTATTGGAACGTACCGTGCGGCAGATCCGGATAAGGGAATAAACGGAGCGGTTGATGCCGAGATTCCTTTAATGCAGGTCGGGGATGATGGTGATATTTATTATGCTGATTTTTCCAATTCCATTTCCATGAAAAGACTTCCCGGAGGCGGTCGGGTTTACCCGGGCGGAATGGTCAATAAAGTTTCTCAAATCAATGTTTTTGATTGGGAACAAACCGCCCTCTCTTGGATAGACAAGCAAACTATCGGAAATATGGCGCTTATGGGCGTTTTTGGGGCAGATACGGGCAGGGGTGGCGTCTACACCTTCGGTCGCCTTCGAAAGGACCATCCGTTCGTCTTGAATCTTGAATATCAATTTGATGCTGATGAGATCGGAGCGGTCGTTGACGTCAATGGAACAACCATGTTTTCTTACCGGATCGGATCAACATATGGAGTTATGTCGGTTGACCAAAATAACAAAGCGATCGGAATTTATGAAGGGCTTGATTTCAAAGCTCCAATTAAACGTCCGGCTCAGATCACGACTTGGAAACTTGCTGAACTCTTTATGAAACCGTTACCGGACGGGGCGGCTGTTGAATTTTGGTACAGATTAAATAAAAACGGTGAGTTCGTTCAGGCAAAAACAGCAGACGACAAACTTCAATACACCTATGCCGGAGGAAAAAAAGCGACGTTCCGGATCGGCGCCGATGGAGAGATTTTTGAACCAAGACTCAAATTGATTCCCGTCGGAAACGATTCTCCCGATATTTACAGACAGAGATATTTCTTTGAATAATATGGACGACGAAAAAGTTTATACACCGGAGGAAATTCAGGAAAATCCCCTACCCGGGCAAACCGGAGTCGTCTCCATTGCCGAAACTTCCCCATCAAACAAAAGCACTCAATCGTACGGTCAAACACAGATTGAACCTCAACTTGTTCCAACCAAGAGGATAGCAACCGAGCTTTTATCGGACAATCTCAATACCCGGACAAGGAAAATATTAAGTGAATTCCAATTCACGCCTTCCGGTGCGATTCAAATTGGAGATTATAAAGAAGGGGACGCCGGGGATATTAGGATCTCGCCCGGTGGCATCGTTGCTCGGGATAAAAACGGAAATACAACATTTGCGCTCGATGGGGATGATGGATCGGCGGTATTTGCGGGAACCATCCAAGCCGGCAGTCTTATTTCCGGAGCCGTTGCAGTCGGGGACGGAAATATATTGATAGACGGCGCGACAAGGCGGATGATCTTTTTCGACGATAACGGCATCCCCAACATTATAATCGGGCGCGTCTCTTAATATATGGCTAGAGGAATAAAGATCGCATTACCCGGTTATCCGGCAGACACAGACACCAATCCGGATCACTTCGCACTTTATGTTGATCAACAGGTCGATTATGTTTTGATAAAAGAGAAGGTGAAAAATGTTATCAATATCGGCAATAATTCTTCTCAACAAATTGCTCACGGCTTGCCCTACGTTCCGTTGGTTATGGTTTTTGCTGAAGATACATCAGGCGTTTGGCGTCGTCTTTATTCCCGGGATATCGGAGGATGGGGAGCTTACTACAATATCGACGGAACTAATCTAACACTCAATAATTTCGGGACCGGTGGGGCAAAACAATTCGCCTATCATATTTTTCTTGATAAAATAACCGATGCCGCCTATGACATTCCGGATCTCGGGAAACACCTCGGGTTTGTCGTTGCCAAAATCGGAGTCAATGCGGAACTGGCAACCGATCCGGATGATTTTATTTTTCATTCCGATTTCAATACTTTCAAGATTATCGTCAATGCCACAAAATCAATTACCCTTGCGGCGTCAACCAATAACCAGTCATTCACTCAGGCTCACAATCAGAAATTCATTCCGCTTTGTCATGCGTTTGCAAAAGAATCAGCATATGATCAGGTATTTTTACCAAACTCGGGGAACGAGTATACATGGGGACCGAAAGCCGGAATCGTTACGACCGGTGTAAATTTCAATTATGTTTCGGCTGATATTACCAATCTTACTTTTAATTTTGACAATCAAAATGCGGCAACGAAAAATATAACAATTAGGTATTTTGTATTGGAAAAAGTAACATAAAAATATGTCAACATTCACAAAAAGAATTGATAGTGGTTTGAGGGCGCTTGCTGATCGATATAATTCCCATTGGTCCCCGACGTGGCAAGCGAGTCAAAACATGAGTCAGATCGGTGTTTTTACCGAATCCGAGGATTTTCCGGGAGAATGGAGTGGAGGTGTAAGAAATGCCTCAATGCGGTTTATCGGCGTAACTGTTCCGCAAGGGGCAACAATTACTTCGGCAAAAATCACTTTTACCAGAAATTCAGGAACGAGTAATACTTATTATTTAAAATATAAATTTGTTGGTGTTGCTGAAGATAATACCGGAGAGTTTGCGACAAGTCCGGTTGATGACGGTAGAACACGAAATAAAACATCGGCGATCGTAACATGGGATAAAACTCTCAATCCCGGATCAATAGGAGATCTTATTGACAGTCCGGATCTTTCGACTATTATTCAGGAAATAGTCAATCGTGGAGGATGGTCCTCGGGAAATGCGATCGGAATTTATCTTTATGATTACAATACTTCAGTCAGTAATTTTTTGGATATAAAATATTATTCTTCCTATCCAAACGATACTCCGCTTTTAACAATAACTTACAACGTCGGATCTCCAAGCGTTTCACCGTCTGCCTCGGTTTCACCCTCAATCAGTCCGTCAGCATCAACAAGTCCGTCAGCTTCAGCATCGTCAAGTATTTCTTCCTCTGCTTCATCTTCTCCGTCCCCGTCTCCAATGCCACCTGCAATTCCGGCAGTTCTAAAAATTGCAAAATCAGGAGTCAATGTCTTAACCAATTCGGATATTGAAAAACTTAAATTTTCGTCAGAATATGGAACATTAAAATATTCATCAAAACAAACATCAAATCTTCAGATAGATGCGTCAGCCGGAGATATTGCCGCTCACGGAACGATTACGCACAATCTCAATAAATACCCATTTGTCGAGGTTTTTGTCTCGGTCTATATCGGTTCCCCGACCGGCGTTTATGAGTATTGTCCGTTTTTAGGAGCGGGTGCTTCCGTTTTTTACAAAGCAAATGTTAAAATTACTAAGACGACCATCGAACTTTATGCAGAAATTAACGGCGTTTCATCGAGTCTATGGCATTTCGACTTTTTGGTTTTCATTTTCAACAACGATCTAAACCTATGACGGACGAAGAAAAAATCAAATCAGCAGAAATTCAACTCAAAGCATTTCTTGAAAAGGAAGGTGTTGAGATTACCTACGAACTTGGCTTTCCCGTTTATCGGATTATACCGGATGAAGTAAAATTGGCGCTTTTAGTCCTTGCCAAGCATCAAATGAAAGTATCGATCTTCTTGAAAAAAAAACAAAATAAATAAGTGGTATTGCCTTCACATAGTTTTCTTCTTTATTATTTGATTATATGGATAATTTAGGTGATATGAGATCAGCCGTTCAATCTGATCTTACCATCGGAGGCGAAAGTTCGCTGTTTCCTCCCGCCACAGTTGACCTTGCCTTAAATCGAGCATACCGAAAAATTGGTGCAATGTTTAAATGGAGTGAAACACGCGATGCTTTAAAAACCTCGGCGATTGCAACTCATGAATATTATAACTATCCTCCCACATGGCGTCCGGATTCGATTTTCAAACTTACCGTTGACGGACTCGATTATGGGGATCCGTTGGTTTTCAACGATTATATGTTTGAGAAAGAAAACAGTTTGCCATCCGGCGCTCAAAGGATATGGACCAATTACGGAAAAAGGTTTTTCTTTTTTCCAATCCCGGTTTTGACCGGAGACAAGAATATCGCTATTTTTGGGTATAAATTTGTCGATAAGATGGTCCTAGACGGGGACATTACCATATTTTCATATTCTATGCCGGAAATCAACGAGGCGATCGTTCTTGAGGCAACAGCAATCCTCAAAAACAAGGCTGAATTGCAACAGGCAGTCCAAAGGTCATTCGTTTCAGGTACACTTCTTATATCGGCAGAGGCAAAGAATATTGTTATGACAACATGGACCAAAATATCACAGGAAAAATCATTATTAGCGCGTACGACTTCGCAGTTTGACGTACCGGACTTTTTTGCCGGTGGACTGTCGAATCGTAATGCGACTAAAAATAAGATTGGAAATTTTTAACCTATGGCAAATTTATATTCACCGGAATCGTTAGGAATAACCGCTCCATCGGGCGGATTTCAGCAGGGAGGATGGTATGCGGGACGTCAATTTTGGGGCGGACAACTGTCCGATCCCGGAGTCATCAATCCTCTTTCAAACCAACAGGGGGCAGGACAGGCGGTTTCAGCCGAAGTGAATTCTCAATCAGCCGCCGCGCAAGGGGTAACTTCACAAAATCTCGAGAAATATTTACAGGATCAAAGGGATCAACAGGCAAAAAATAATGTTCAACCGACTTCAACTATGGCTCCGTCAAACGGAGCCGATCGAGTCGCAACACCGGGTGGGATCAATGGACCGGGGGCAGGTGTCGGACTTCCATCGGCAACTCCCGCTCTTAACCTTCCAGATCTTTATAAAGGTTTATCAACCGCCGCCGGAATTGACACTCTTGAAAAAGGGTTAAGTGATAAAGCCGCCGCATTTGCAACCGCTCAATCAAAAATAAACGATAATCCGTTCCTGTCTGAAGGGATGAGGACCGGTCGTCTTGCTAAACTTCAAACCGATTACAATGCCAATGTTAAAAACGATCAGGATGCCCTTGCCATGAAAAAACAGGATATTGCAACTCAAATCGATCTTCAGACAAAACAGTTTGACATCAACTCGGCAACAGCAAAACAGGCACTTGACCAATTCAATACATTATTGCAGTCCGGAGCATTAGCCGGAGCGTCAGGTGAGGACATTGCCTCGATCACTCGTGCGACCGGTCTTTCCTCATCAATGATTCAGTCGGCAATTTCAGCTCAACAGACGAAAGATACTCCAACATCAGTTTCAACGGTCGATGATGGAAAAAATATTTATTCAGTCGTCATCAATACAAAGACCGGAGCAATAATCAGTAAACAGGTAATTTCAGCCTCAAAGCCATCAACCGCTCAACCGACAGCAGCCGATAAAACTGCTTATTATTCAAACGCACTTCGAACGGATGCGGCAAACGGCTTGAAACTTGGTCAGATCTTCTCTCTTTATACCGGCTACTTGGATCCAAACGTGATCTATCAGCTCTACAATGCCAACAGTAAATATGGTCCGGACAAAGGCGATATCTCAGCTCTTTCAAAATACGGAGTAACTGATACGTCAAAAATGTCGGCAACCGATCAACTGTTACAGAAATTATCAAAGTAATATAATGTTTTTATGGCATTTTCAGATCCATCATTTGAACAACGTCGGACTCAACTTTTAAAGGGAGCCTCAATTACTCCTGCTTCAGTCGGTGGTTTCAACCCGGGGACGGCTACCGGTGGATTTATTGATCAATCATTCCAACAAAGACGTCAGCAAATTTATTCTCAACCGACGCCTCCTCCGGTTAAAGTTTCAGCAACTCCGACTCCGGCTCCGAAAACCCCGGACTTTCTCCAAAATGTTGAAAATACCGGACAGAGTGTTTTGAGTTCGATTGGTCATTTTGCCGAACAAACACAAAAGAATATTCAGGGACTTTTTGCACCACTTGGAAGCAAACCGGTTCCGATAACGTCTCCGATCAGTAAAAACATCACCGTTCCCGAATTGACACCCGATCAGATCAAGGCAATTGGAACTTTAAAAGTGGGACAAAAGATTCCGGATTTCACTTCCTCTATTTCCGAACCTTCCGCGTCTCTTAAGCCGGGAGCCGCACAAGGAAATATTATTGATAATATTTTCAACAAACCGGCGGATTATTTATTGAATAATACCGGAGTCGTCGGGACATCGATCAAGAAATTCGCAAGCGATATTTATAACAATCCGGTTGAGATGTTGGTTCCGACAGTCAAAAACATTGAACAGTCAAATCCGGTTATTGCCGCAAAGATAAAAGAAAATCCGATCTATAAATTTGAAACATCAGCACTTCAAGGAGTCATGCAAGGGGCGCTTCGCGTTTATGCCAATTGGAATCCCCGGGTTGAAAACTTTTTGGACCAACAGATAAAATTAACCGGTAAGTCGGGAGATGCCGCAATTGCCGGAAATACGGTTGGAAATATTATCGGGACCATCGGTTCGTTTGTTGCCGGTGGAGAAATAGTATCGGCTCTGAAGTTTGGAAAAGCCGCACTCCCCGCAACTTTCGCCGTATTAGGTCAGACATCCCTTCCGGCGTCAACTCCTATTGAAGCTCGGGCAAGAAACTTAATTGTCGATACCGTGTCAGGGACGCTTCTTGAATATATTAAACCCCTCGCCAATCTTGAAAAAATGGGAATGTTTGAAAAGGGAGCTGAGTATACAAAACAACTGGCAAAATCAATGAGTGTTTTGTCAGCTCAGACCTATCTTGATGCCCGGTCGGTTGGAGCCAATAACCAACAGGCGCTTGATATGGTAAAAAGTTCAATGTTGATTTTACTTGGACTTCACGGATTTATGATCGCCGGGAAAGCCGGGGAATATGTAACGCGATCACAATTTAAAGAAGGAACGGCGGTCTTTACCCCGGACCAAGCGCGATCGGCGGTTGTTGGAACCAATCTTGAAAATACCGATTTAGGAAAAGAAATAATGAAGGCGTCGGTTGTTGCCGACAGTCAGGGAAAAAGTTTGAGGATTGATATGACTGCCGCTCAAAAATCACCGATCGCCGGTGTTCTAAACTTAATGACGCCAAACGGAATAAAAATAACCAACATTGAACTTGTCGATCCAAACTTTCAACCGAAGGTCGGTCCGGGTGAAGTAACACCGGAATCGGCAGGAAAGACCGGGATCACTCCCCCACTCTCCCCTACTGAAGGGGGGACAGGTATTCAGCCTCAAGAAGGGGTAAAACCGACGGTAGGGGAGGGGATTGTCAAGGTTCCCGAGACGTTTAAAAGTCCGGTTGAGGAAAAAGCATTCACGGCATTGACTTCAAATCCCGTCAAAATGGTTTCCGATTATGAGAAATCCTTTTCGAATGAAGTGTCCCCGGACCTTGCGGCAACGATGCTTCCGGATTATAAGGGATCAAATGCGACCGAGCTTTCACGACCTGCCGGGATAATAAAGAAACTGGTTTATAACGATCTTTTGAAAACTCAACAGGGAATGAATAACAACACCGTTTTGATAACAGCCGGCGGATCGGGATCGGGAAAAACAACCGGTCAGTCGGGGAATGAATTGAAGAATAAATATTCGATTGTTGTCGATACGACTTTTTCTGCAAATTCGGCTCCAAAAGACATTAAAAAAGCACTCGATAATCATTATCAAGTACATATTGCCTACACCTTCCGCGATCCCCTTCAAGCATGGGAGGACGGGGCATTGAAACGAATCAATGAAGAAGGTCGTGTCGTTCCGGAAGGATATTTTTTGCAGTCGCATTTGGACGCTCAAAAGAACATTATAAAAGTGTACAATAAATATAAAGACAATCCGGATGTTACTTTTAATTTTTATAATAATACTTCCGGACGAGGCTTGCAGGAAATTTCTTTTGACAATGTTGAAAAACATCTGTATAATACAAAACAGTTGGCTACGGAAATAATTGCCGCAACCAATAAAGAATATGAAGAAGGACGAATCACAGAAACACAATTTAAAGCCGCAACGCAAGATAGATCCCGCCTTGAGCAGGGATTATCAGGCGTCGTTTCAGGCGGGACTCAAAAAAAAGTACCCGGAATCCTCTCCGGTGAAATAATCACAACTCCAACAACCTTCTATCGTGGTGGTCCACAATCGGCAATGCCAAAGGGATTAACTGCAAAGGAAATAATTCAATACGAAGCAACTGAACTCGGTAACGAAATCATGGTCAATAATGGCATTGATTTATCACAAGTTAAGTCGAAAAATCTTCAATGGTTGACAACAACTAAAGAAGCCGCCAAAGAGTACGGTTCCGTTTCAGAGGTCGTACTTGATAATTTCCGGGCGATCGCCCATGATAACTATGGCGGAGTGTTGGTCGAGGAGAACCCTAAAATCGTCCACCCCCCCGTTGAGTTATCAAAAACTCAGGAACCCATTGTCCCCGCACACGCCGGCGGAGGAGTGGAACATTTTACCATAGCACCAACCGAAGAAGTCAAGCCGGAAAAAATCATTGCCGAAGCGCAAAAACTCGGGCTTCCTCCTCAAGTCATCCGGACGATGGTTTATCAGCCGTCAACCGGACTTCATAATGTTCCGGTTGGATATGCTCGACCGAAAATCGGAAAAGCTGAATTTAGAACATTTGTTCAAAATAGCGATGAATTCAAAGCCAATCCGATACTTACCGTCAATGAAAATAAGGATCTTGTTTACAACGGAGAAAAGTTTCATTTTGTACTTCATCCGGATCAACTTCAAATTTCAACCGCCAATCTCAATCCCGGAGACGTCGTAACGGTTGATGTAAATAAGCTCGGAGGTCGGGAACAACAGATGAGGATCCGCAATAACAAAGGTGAAGTCATGGGTTACAATCCAAAGACGGAAACCGCGCCGGAAGGGGAAATCAAAATCCCGGATGTCGGAGTCAAAGCCGAAACTAATCAAACATTTGTTGAAAGACTGGGAAAGGATCCGTTTGTTCTAGCTCGACATGCAGGAGGATCGGTCCGGGATGTTTACGATCTGGGAAATTACGTTGCAAAAGTCGCCAATTCTCCCCGGGGACTTGAACAAAACGATTCCGAGGGAGATTACGGAGTGCAGGGCTTGATTCCGGATATCGTCGAGCGGGGAAAAGATTATGTGATCGTACAAAAAGCACAAAAAGATCCGGTTGCGGCACGAAAGTTTTTAGCTCCGTTACAAGGTTTTTCCGTTACCGATTTTGATCACAAAACATCGGCACTTCAGGATACGATGGAAACGATGGGACTAACCGATTTTTTAAACTACGATCTTTTATGGAATGATTTTATAGCGCCCCGCAATTGGGGATTTATAAACGGTCAGCCGGTTTTGACCGATGCCGGAGCGTTAAATAAAAATATAACCGCAACATCGGTCCCTTCAGAATATGCAACCCGTGATTGGAGAAATATTTTGCAGGAAAGAAAAGATGCACTTCGAAAAATAAGAACAACCGGAAAATACCCGGCGGCAATTTACAAGGCATATAATACTTCAATAAGCGGTAATTTCACCGCCGCACAGATCGATCAGATGCCACTTGGTGAAATCAAACAATGGGCGTCAGACGGACTTCCCGGAGGGGCAAAGCAGTTTGATGAACTCATGAATCCGCCGGAGAAAGCGACCGGGGACTTGGGATTCAATCCAAAAAACCTCGAGAATCCATTTTCAGAAACGGCAGTCAAAGAAACCGATAAAATCGTCAAACAGTCGGAAATCGCCAAAACATTGTCGGAAAAATTAGGAGTCCCGATCAGACGGGGTAAGTTCCGTCATGGATCGGCAATCGGAATCTATAAACCCGGACAGAAAGTGGTTAGAATCAAAAAGGGCGGTCTGAACACTATATTTCATGAAGTTGCTCACTATCTTGATGACACGATCGGATTTTCAGGAGATATACCGGTAGATGAAAGGAAAGCACTCATGGAGGAATACGGATATTCATATGAAGGTCAACCCGGTAAACAGAAAAAAGAAGCGTTTGCCGAGTATATGCGCTTCAAAATGACTGGTCAAAACGAAAAGATCAAAGAATGGGCGCCGAAATTCGATAAAATTTTCAATGAAAAAATAAAGACGATGCCGGACGTTGAATCGGTCATAAACACGGCGTCTGAAGATTATAAGAGATGGAACGAACAACCGGTAACGTCAAAAATCCTTTCCCACCTTTCAATAGGCGGACAGGATAAAGCGGCATTTAAAGACCGGGCGATCCAAACACTTCACGATCTTTATACCTCGGGACTTGATGATCTTCATCCATTGTCCGAGTTTGCCAAACTTGCAACCAAAAAAGTCGGGGTGATTGATGCAAAAGAAGATCCCTATATTCTTGCCCGCAATCTTCGCGGTTGGGTTGGCAAAGCGGAATTGTTTTTGAACGACGGGACGTTTCGGAAAGATTTTTGGTTTACTGATAAAAACGGAAAAACAAAGATGAATTTCACCGGGAAAAGTTACTCGGAAATCATGAAACCGGTCGAACAAAAGAAAGCGCTTGATGATTTCAGAGTCTATATTGTGGCTCAACGTGTTGTCAACGATCTAGTTCCCCGCAAGATTGTTTCAGGAATATCATTATCGGATGCCAAAAAAGCGATTGAGGAATTGGATAAAAAACATCCCGAGTTTGCAGGGATCGCCGCCGAACGACGGGCTTATAAAGACCGCCTTCTTGAATATGCAAAAGATAATGGAGTGATTGGAGAGGAAGGCTTGAAAAAGATCCGTGAGTTGAATCAATTCCATGTTCCTTTTTATCGCGTCATGGAGGAGTCGGGTGCAAAGTTTTTAGGAAAAACAAAGATTGCCGGCAATATCGGAAACCCGATAAAAAAGATCCGGGGATCGGAACTTGAAATAATCGATCCGTTGGAATCAGATGTAAAAGACACTTATGCAATAATCAATGCGGCAGAGCGAAACAATATTGGTATTGCGATGGCAAATATCGCTTCGCAAAATTTCGAACTCGGTCGGTTGTTTGAGGAGGTAGCCAAACCGATGAAACCGGTAACGGTCAATGTTAAGGAGGTCATGGACAAGGCGATGAAGGATGTTTTGGGAGCTGAGGGCGGACAAACTCCGGAGATTCCGGAGGAACTGGCAGATGCCGTCGTTACTCTTTTTCGAACAACCTATGCGACCGGTCCTAATATGCTAAACGTCAATATGGGGGACAAACAGAAAGTTTTCGAAGTGGATCCGGATCTCTTTCAGGCAATACAGGGACTTAATATCGAGGATGTGGGACTTATTATGAAAATCTTATCGGCTCCGGCAAAATTACTTCGAGCGGGTGCAACCCTGTCTCCGGATTTCTCGGTCCGCAATCCGTTCCGCGATCAATTCACCGCTTTTGTTTATTCTAAATATGGGTTTATTCCCGGAGTCGATCTGGTCCGGGGAATGTTTGAACTGTTTAAAAAAGGCGATACATATCATCTATGGAAAGCCGGAGGCGGAGAACATGCAATGTTTGTTTCTCTTGACCGGACGAAATTGCAGGAAAATTTAAAACAGGTCTTAGGATCGGAAAAGGAAACGATTATCGATTACGTAAAAAATCCATTGAAGATTTTGCAGGTGATATCGGAAATAGGGGAAGCCGGAACCCGGCTTGGGGAAATGAGAAATGCCCTTGCCCGGGGAGCAAACCCGATTGAGGCGGCTTATGCGTCCCGCAATGTAACCCTTGACTTCTCCCGGATAGGGGCAAAAACACGCGCCATCAATGCCATAATCGCGTTTTTCAATGCAAACATACAGGGAACAGACACCATGATCAGAAACTTCAAGAGCCGCCCGTTTCAGACCTTATGGAAAGTTTTGATCGGTCTTACCCTTCCATCAGTTCTTCTCTATCTTGCCAACCGGAAAGATCCGCGATGGAAAGAGATTCCGGCATGGCAGAAGGATTTGTTTTGGATCATTATGACACCAAACCATATATGGAGAATTCCAAAACCTTTTGAACTTGGAGTATTGTTTGGATCGGTTCCGGAGCGGATCCTTGAGGTTATCGATTCGAAAGATCCCTCACTTTTCAACGAATTGGAAAGTACGATCGCAAATGGATTCACTCCCGGATTCTTGCCGACGGCGCTTATTCCCATCATTGAAAATATAACCAACTATTCATTTTTCTTGAACCGTCCGATCGTTTCTCCCGGCAAAGAAGCGCTTCCTCCCGGACAGCAAGCCGGAACCTATACGACCGAGGTATCAAAAATACTGGGCGAGGCAATCGGTTATTCACCGGCAAAGATTGACAATCTCATATCCGGGTATTCCGGAGGACTTGGAAAATATGCAGTTTCGGCACTTGATCAGGTTCTTAAAGGAACCGGCATTTCAAAAGTTCCTCCTCAACCGGCATTAAAGCTCGAAGATCTGCCGGTTATCAAGGCATACATGATCCGTCCTCCGATCGGAACTGGATCTGAGTCGGTAAACCGCGTCTACACCATGTATCAGGCAACAAACGCTCAATTAACCTATGTCAAACAACTGGTCAAGGAAGGTGAGGTCCAAAAGGCGAAAGATTACGTTAAAGCCAATCCGGATACGTTGAACGCTCTCATTTTGACAGGCGTCGTCTCAACATTCTCGGATCTAAATAAAGCGGTTGATATGGTCCGCCAAAGCAAAACCATGACTCCGGAGGATAAAACAAAAAAGATGGATCAAATTCAAACGATCCAAACTCAGGTTGCCGAGAAGGTACTTGAGCAGTTGAAACAAAATAACGGGAAGTAGAATCGCCGGTAAGCACGATGTTTTTTTATGGTAAAACTCGAAAGAGTCGTTGGCAACGTCATCGCGGCGATTTTGATAATTATAGTGATTATGTCGATATTACAATCCCTTTTCGTTTTATTTTTCCGCGACGGACGGGGGCTTGGCGTATACGGTGGACGCGGAGAATTTTATATGGCAGAATAAATATATAAATATATGGTTGGACTATCTCAGCAATTTATCTTGGGAACGGTGATGTTTCTTATTGGAAACGTCTCAGGGTATTTTATGCACGACTTCATGAAAAAAACCTTGCAGATGAGCGAAGATTCCAGTAAAAATTTTGTGATGTTTAGTGTAACATTAGTTTGGGTGATGTCGATGGTGGTCGGACTTTTAAATCCGCAGTACCAAGTCCCCCTCGCCGTTCATACCCTCATGGGCGCAATCGTCGGATTTTTCTTTTATAAACCAAAACAACCATGACAAATTTTATAGATTCAGTCGCAAATTATTTCGATGAACACTTGCCAAAGAGATTACTCATGGCGCTTGTTGGTGCATCCTTCTTCTTTTTGATGAGCGTTTTGGTTCCCGATCTTTATTTTCATTATCTCGATCACACTCAATATATTCAGATAACTCAACCGGTCAGCATGGATAAAGACCAATATCAACCATGCGAAAAGACCATTTTGACGACCACTTTAACCGCGCTTATCGATACACCGGTTCACTCTATAACTCAGCTCGTCTTGATAAAGGAGGGATCGGGAGTTGAACGGATAAACGGATCAATCCATGAAGGGACTATCCCCGTCCGGCAACTGGGACCGCATTTGATCTCCGGATCGATGAATCTACCATGCAACGTCTCTCCCGGTAATTACTTATGGCAGGGAGTCGCCACTTATCAGATTCACGGATATGACCGCAATATTTCGTTTACCACTTCAACCTTCCGTGTTGCTCTAAAACCGGATACTGATTCACCATAACTTGACAATTCCTATTTTTTAATTTAACATCTGTATATATGATAGTCGGAAATGACATATCGAGTTATCAGGGAAATATCGATTACTCGGTTTATAGCAAAAACTCAAACTTCATCATCATAAAAGTCTCTGAAGGAAATGGATATATTGATCCTAAATTTATAAGAAATCAAACCGAAGCGCGTATCGCCGGACTTCCTCTTGGATACTATCACTTTGCCCGTCCGGATCTTGGAAATACGCCGGAAGCCGAAGCGGATTTTTTCTTGAAAACGATCGGAAAATTACTCGATGGGGAAATGCTTTGTTTGGATTATGAACCGAAAAGCAATCCCGGAGATGCGGTTGCATGGTGCAAGGGATTTTTGGATCGGATTTTTTCAGTAACCGGTTGCCGTCCCCTTCTCTATTTAAACAAGTCTCAAGTCTCGGGCTTCAATTGGAAGTCGGTAGCGGACGCCGGATACGGTCTTTGGCTTGCCTGTTATGATGAAAATACAATCGCCGGTCCGTGGAAATTTATAGCCATGCAACAATGGACGAGCGGTCAAACGGTTCCGGGAATAACAACCGGAGTCGTTGACGGTGATTATTTCTTTGGAACGGTTGAACAATTTAAAGCATATGGATATCATAAACCGGTAGTTTCATCCCCCTCTCCATCAACAAGTCCTTCATCGTCAAAATCTCCTTCGGTGTCTCCGTCAAGTTCCATCTCGCCTAGTGTCAGTCCTTCTTCCTCAGTCAGCCCGTCTATTAGCAGAAGCGCGTCGCCGTCCTCGTCGCCCTCTCCATCATCAGAGCCTCCATCGTACGATCTAATTGTTATTAAACTATCTCAGATAATAAAAAGTCAATGGACGTGGTTTGGATCAAAATCATGGCTTAATCGACTTGGACAACTGAGAAAAATATTGTATGAGAATAACGTATAGTCAATTGCAAAAAGAACTTTTTAACAAGCAAAAACATGAAGAAAATTTGAAAAAAAGAGTAAGCAAGTTGAGGACCGACCTGCTAACATATCGGTCGATGGAACGCGGATTGATAGAACAATATGAACGGATAGTCAAAGAATACCGGGTGAGATACGAGGAAGTAATAAAAAACGGATGGAAAATAGTCATTGCAAAAATTATAATTTGGTACAATAAATTAAGGGGACGATGAAAAAAATATGGATATACTCAAAGGGATCGATATAACTACCGCCGGCTTTATTCTGCTTTCGACGTTTGGAGCAGTTTCAGCCGTTAATTTTTGGAAAAAACAGACGACTCAATGGAACTTCATTCTGTCGGTTTTGTTTGCTTTTCTTTTCGGATTTGTCCCGGCTGATCTCGGGAACTTGATTGCTAATAAAATAAAAGATGCGATTGCGATTGCCGTTACGTTAAACGGCGCCTATCAATTTATCGGAGGGGTGGCAAGGAAAATCGGGCAACCGGATCCAAAACCGCCTCAACTTTAAATTTCATTTGACATTTTTATAAATAGATTTTATAGTTAATACGTCCGGCTAGACCGGCAGTCCTACGGGAAGGGGACTAAAAATGCGGAAAAGTCAAGCAAATGCAAACCTGTTTTGAAATAAGGAAGGAAACTTCCCAAAAGTTTGCTTGACCGGCAACCTTCCTTAGCTCAAAGCAGGTTTTTTTATGTCAAAATTAAATACCGGTCAAGTAAAAAAACTACTTGTTATCGCTCAAAATTTTATTCTTCGTGAGATTCTTCATAAAGATTCAATTGCACAATACGAAATTAAAGAGGTTTTTCAACAGCTATTCGATTTATTAGAAAATAGGACACTTCACCCATGAATCAGGGTTGCCGGTCCTTTCGCAAAGAGAAAGCGAAATAAAATAAAACTCGTCGGCAAATTGGTTCCGATCCCTAAAGTGGCTCACTTCAGGAAATCGAAAAAGACGGGAGTAAGCGTTTGGTACTATGCGCTCCCTTTCCGGACGGGACACCGAGCCGGTTTTGATGATAGTAAACTAAAAAGCACCGAAATTATAGCGGATAAATGCTTTGAAAACCCTTCTTATTATCTCTCCCTTGTGGTCTAGCTTTGGAAATCAGTTTCAATACTAATTACTAAACAGTTAGTAGAAAAATAGTAATAATTAAAAAGTCTGATTTTAGCTTCGAAAATTGCCCTTGACAACATCTGTATGAACATGTACTATTTAATCATGGGATACAAAAAACACTTACATATTTTGCTTACGGAAGAACAACATAAATTTCTTCTTAAAATTTCGAAAATCAATAAAAAATCGATTGGAGAAATTGTTCGGGATTTTGTCGATCAATTGAAATTAAAAGTTCATATTGGATAAATATATGGCAAAAGTAAATGTTCTTTTTCAAATTACGATCAATAAACATATTCTCGATCCTAAAAAAATGATTGGAATAAGAAAGGAATTTGGTTTGGATTCGGATCATTATGTCAGAATGAGGAATGAGATTGAGACGATATTTAATGAAGAATTATCCGGCGACGAGGTGATTGAACTTTTAAAATTATTAGTTGTGATGCGGAGAAAATCGAAATGAAAAATTTTATCTTTGGAATTTTAATAATCGCCGGGATGGTTTTGATGTTTGTTGTTGATGCTCCCCGGCAGAAAGCGATCAATAAATATAATTGTGCCGTTTACGGGTACGAGGAAGATTGTCGAACACCGTTACCAGTTGGTTCGAGACTTAAATAATTTATGGATAAAGCGCCGGATAAAATAACGCTTTGCAGTTTGGAGGTTGTGGTTATGCCAAACGGTGAAATCATCTGTTTGGGAAAGACGATTGGATGGGTTGAGCAGTTTGGAAAGTATTTAACAGTTAAAAATAAGGAAAAAGGGGGTGAAAAATAATCATGGGAGCAAAAGAAGATTTAATGAATAAAGCGAAGGAATTGAAAAAACAAGTCGAGACTGAAAAAAAGGAAAAGATCGTGAATAATCTAGCAACGATAAATAACAATGAGGAAATGAAAAAAATGTTTGCCGAGAATGCTAATTTAGGAAGCGAACATTTGTCCGGTCAATCGCCGACTTTGAAAGTGCATTCGACAGGAAAAAGCACGAAAAACTTTTTGTCAGATGGAGTAACAGAACCGAATGATGGATGGTTCTTTTATGCGCCAACCGCCGAGCAGTTTAAAGAGGTTGAGTGTCATATATTAACGATCAGCCGTGGATATCGAGCTGAGGGAATGCCGGATCCAAAAACGGGGGTTGCCAAGAAAGTCTACAACACCCTTATGGCGGGAGTAATCGTTAATGATGGGAAGCCTCGACCTTTTATCATGTATATGACGGGAGTCAAATTATCGCGCATGTGGGAGTTTGGAAAGGAAGCGGGTAAATATACTCACGCAAAGCCCCTTCCGGTCCCGATGTTTGCATTAAGGGTTAAGTTGACGACCGAGAAGATAAAAACGAGTTTTGCGCCGTCTTGGGTTGTGAATTTCGAGATCATGAAAGACGAGGATAAGGGACCGATCGTTGTTGCCAATATGGGAACATTCAATTATCTGAGGGTTCAGATGGCAAAAGCCAAAGAGACGATTGAATCGATCATCGAGGCAAAGGCGACGGATGAGGAGCCGGGCGAACCGTTGAACGGTGAGGTGTTGCCAAGTCAGGAGCAGGAAGTGTTACCGGAGACAGTCAATCCGGATGACATTCCTTTTTAAAATCAGGGCTTTTTACTCCGGGGTAGAAATATCCCGGAGTAAATTAAGCGCAAACTATACACAGTCTCATAGTGAAAAGCGAGGCTGAAAACGGGAAAATTAAAAATTGTGGATAGATTGTTAATAAGATTTATATCGTACGATACAATAAATATATGAATCCAACTAATGACACTTACGGTCCATTGATCGCGGCATATGATTTTTTCAATACGGAACTTTTTTCCGGGAAGTTGCCATCGTGTTTGATCACGATGCAACGCAAAGGGAAAGCCCGGGGATATTTTTCCGCCGAACGGTTTGAAACAAGAAAGAAAGAGAAATTTTTCGTTCACGAAATTGCTCTCAATCCTTCTCTTTTCAAGGAAAGATCGGATGCTGATATCTTATCGACGTTGCTTCATGAAATGATTCACTTGTGGCAGGAGGAAAATGGGACGGCTCCAAAACGGGCGTATCACGACAAGGAATGGGGCAAAAAGATGAAAGAGTTGGGGCTTATGCCTTCAAACACCGGGGAGCCGGGAGGACGGGAAACCGGTCATTCGGTCAGTCATTACGTTCAACCGGGTGGAAAGTTTGACGTTCTTATAAAGAGATTTTTAAAAGCCGGGAAATCGGTGTTATACGAGGACCGCCCGGAAATAAAGATCACCCGGACCAAAAGCAAAAACAAGGTTAAATATAGTTGTCCGAAGTGCGGGATCAATGCGTGGGGAAAACCCGGAGTCAATCTGATGTGCGGAAATGATAAGTTGAAATTAACGACACCCGAAATATGAAAAGACAATACAAGGAAAGAAGAATTTATTTCTCAGGAAAATGTGAGGGGTGCGGTGGACCGTTTCAGAGTTTTCACCGGTCAAAAATAAAAGGTGGTTATTGCCGAAAATGCAGAAAGAATAAACCGGATCCGAATCAAGTTCCAATGTTTTCATTATAATTAAAAAACTATGATAAATTACGGAGTATTTAGAGGCGAAACGTACACAAAGAAAGTCAGTTTTTCAAAGGCGGTTTTGTGGTTCAAGCGTCAGCTCTCGCTTCGCGCCGATATCATGAATCGGATCAAAAATGAAGGAATCAAGAAAATAGTTTTTGTTGATGAGGTAAAAGGGGAAAGGTGGATTTTCAAGACATCAAAAGTTTTGTCGAAAATGACGCTTCAGGCGGTCGGTCAGGAGGAGCAATATTATTTTCCGATCGATATCTGTAAAAAAGAGAAGTTTGGAGTTAAGCCGAAAGTAGATTATGTTTTTGACAAAGAACGAAATATGTATGTTGCTAAACCGATGACGTGCGTTCCGACTAAGAAAAGGGAATTTTTTGAACCGGTTAAACAAGTTGCTTTGTTTTGACTATGGCGTATTGTAATAAGTGTGGAAAAAGGATCGTTTGGGATAGGTTTCAGGGGAAATTTATTCCAATGAATGAAAACGGTACGAGCCATTTTGAGACGTGTGTCCCGGATCCGGAATACATGAAAAAGTATAAAAGGATAATGGGGGAACCGGTCCGGAAAGATCCGGTTCAGATTGGAGAAAATGAGTTTATAAATTAGTGCTATTATGAATTCATACGCTAAAAAAAATATTGAAAAAAATGATGATTAAAATTTTATTCCACTTCACCGGGTACGAGTGTTTTGAGTGTTGGTGGAAATCAAAAACTTTATGAAAACTTTATACAGATATGAGATTGAATATAAAAATGAAGATGGCGATACTGATGTTCGCTTGAGGGAACTTCCGGTTTTTAGGGAAACCGAATATACATATTTTGTCGGGCATCCTTATCAAACTTCCGAGGCTTTTGGATCAAAATTGAGAAGGGTAAAAAAAGACGCATTGAATACATACGCTTATGACACCAAAGAAAAGGCAAAAGATCATTTTATCCGCAGAACACAAACAAGAATTGATTGGTTTGAATTTTGGATTGATGAGTGCAAAAAAGGATTGGAACTTATAAAAAAAATATGAAATTTACCCTACCACTTCCGCCATCGATCAATCAAACATACGGAGTCAACCGGGATGCGTATCATCCGATGTTTAAGAGGAAAGCCGTCAAGGATTGGGAATTTACCGCCGGATGGGAGATCAAGCGTCAGTTGCCGGGACTTATTCCTTTTGAAGGACCGGTTAAAGTAGGGGTAAAATGGTTCTACGATGCCAATCGAGACATTGATGCAGGGTTGAAGGTACTTCTTGACCTTTTTCAGAAACAGTACATCGTAAAAAACGACAGGCAGATCAGAAAGATTATGTATATTGACATTTTCGAGGATAAGAAAAATCCCCGGACGGAAGTTGAAATATATGCACTTACTTAGTTTTTTATTGATAATTTTTTATGTTAATAAAGAGAAGCCGAGAATTGAACCGAAGCGAGTCGAAATATCTCGTCGAGCTGAGGTCGTTGATGGGAGAATCGAGACGTTACATCAGTATTTATCAAAAAGAGAAAGCCCGCTCATGGAATCAAGCGCTTCGTTTATACGGATTGCCGATAAATACGGACTTGACTGGACACTTCTTCCGGCTATTGCGGGAGTTGAAAGCGGTTTTGAAAAGGCAGGGAATACGAGGGATCACAATCCTTTTGGGTATATGTGTAAGTCCGGTCCGTGTTATTTTTCTTCTTTTGATGAGTCTATCGAGGAGGTCGCGCATTCTATCGGAACCGGTAGTGCTTACAAGGCATATCGGGATTCCGGATCGATATCCGTACTTGCCCGCGTCTATAATTATGTATCCCCGGACGATTGGACTGCCAAAATTAAATATTTTCAAAAGAAAATAAATGAGTAATCTTTATATTTTATTTTTCACTTTGAATAATGAGCAGGAAGAACATCTTTTTATCGAGCAGACAAACGATGAGGATGCAATCAGGGAAGCGTTTAAATTCAAAACCGATCCGGATATTATGCCGATGAGCGACTTCCGGTTATATAAAATCGGTAAACGGATGGAGGTGAATGGTTTGTGAAAAATATAGTGTATTTTTTTGTTGGAATGCTTTTTGCCTTTTTTTACAGTTGGATTATTTTTACTCTTGGATCGTATTACGGCGCTGTAAAATCTTTGAGCGTTCAACCTATCAATATTGTTTCCTATTCTCGTGCAGATATGTATAATGTACTTATGCTAAAAAATTGCTTTCAGGAATTGAAAACATTGAAAGGGGGTGAAAAATAAATGGCAGATGAAAAAAAAGAGGAAAAGAAAGAAGAACCGGCAGTAAAAACACATCGTTATTCTTTGACAAAACAAGAAAGGGAGAGTGTTCAGAACCTTCAGTCAGTTATGGGTATATTGTCGATTCTTCGAAAGGGTGTAGATCACAGTCTTACTTTGGCACTCATGCAAGCGCGCGTAAGGCTTAATCTTAAAGATTCCGATGCTCCGGCAGGGTATATTCGGGTTGTTGATTTTGATCCGGAATCGGATGAGTTAATATGCCGCGATGTTCCGAAACCTCCCGAACCCGTAAAAGAGGAGACGGCGACACCCGCGACGAATGGTAAAAAAGTAAACTAATATGAATGACTTAATTCCTTTTAAACACGGAGAGGAAGGAACTCATTCCGCTTGCCGGGCGCAAACCGCCCGGCTAGGAGGAGCGGTTACGTGTTGCGAATGCTCCGGACACAATTGTGAAGGTGATCCGGAGAATTTTTGCCGGGACACGGATTGCGAAATTTATGTATTGGGTGCGATTCACAAAAAGGGTAGTCCCCTTTGCAAATATGTTTAAAACAGAGTATTCACCATATGAAGAAATAAATGATCAACAGATGGAAATAATGATTTTTATCGACAATTGGGTTCGGACAGAAAAAACACCGGTCCCACGGCAAAAAATAATGTTGGCGATGAAAGCTCGAAAGATCCCTCCAATCACCGTTGAATGGTCGTTAAATGTTTTGCTTAGGAAGGGATATATTCGCCGGGCGATCATCACTTCAAATAAAACATCGTACGTTCAATTACGAAATATTAACAGGGAATAATATGAAAAAAATAAATAATATCTGTTTCTGCAAATGCCACGAGAAGGGGAAAAGCCGTTGCGTGAAGTGTAAAAGTTTGCATATCGGACGTGAGAAGCCGGCGACTCATCCGAATGATACGGAGAATCCGGACAGACCAATATGAAAATACTAAAAGAATATCCACCAAATATCGTCAAGATCAGGAAAGCGTTTCCAATAAACGTCAATACTGTTTTTACTTATGGGGATACGATCTATGCTCCGTTGATTGAATTTCAAATACCGACCGATTTATTGGTTCACGAACAAACTCATGCGGTCCAACAGGGTGCGGATCCGGAGGGATGGTGGGATCGGTATATCTCGGATGTTAAATTTAGATTCAATCAGGAAATGGTTGCTTATAAAAATCAGTATCAATATTATTGCTCGATGGTTCCCGATCGCAATCGCCGTCATAAATTTGCGGTTACGTTGGCTCATGATTTTGCAAGTCCGTTGTATGGAGGCATTGTCGATTTCTTCGCGGCAATAAATTTAATTAAAGGATAGTATACTGAAATTAACCAAACCCTCTAAATGAGGACGGTAAAATCTTATGAATGCAATTTTGGTAAAAAAGCCTCATAATGCGAAAAAACGACCTTTTTTAAAGAAAAAGGCAAAAAAGATGCCCCTAAAATCCCCTAGAAGCCCTGTTAAAAAAAAGATCAGTATCTATCATCCTAAAATTATGGGGCGTCCTCCAAAGTATAAAACCGTCGAAGAATTGGAGAAACTTATCGATAAATATTTTCTTTCTTGTTGGGAGCAAAAAATCGATATGTTTGGAAATCCGATCTTTATGAAGGATAAAAAAGGTAAAAAGACCAATAAAAAGGTGATGATTCAAAAAGAGCCATACACTATTACCGATTTAGCGATTGCGCTCGGGACTACTCGTGAAACTCTTATTGATTATGAAAAGAAGGATGACTTTTCTGACACGATAAAAAGAGCAAAAGAGATGTGTCAAGGATATGCAGAGCGGCAATTGTTCATCGGAAAGAATCCAACCGGCGCAATTTTCAACCTTAAAAACAATTATGGTTTTAAAGATAAAACGGAACAAGAGCATTCCGGAAATCTCACATGGGTTGAACAACCGCCAAAATGACAGAGCCAAACCCTATTCCATTTCACTTTGACTCCCGTCCTTATCAGCGTCCCTTCATTCGTGCAGTCAATGAATCAATTAAAGGCAGATCTCCGATCCGGAATTTCCTTCAGATATGGCATCGCCGGTCCGGAAAAGATAAGACCGATATTGCCGATTGCGTTCCGCGCCGGTTGATTCAGGATCCTTGCTTGGTTAAGTTCGTTTATCCGACTTTGGTCATGGGACGCGAGAATCTTTGGGATGGAATCGGAGGGGATGGATTCCGTTACCGGGAGCATATTCCGCCCGGGATCCGGGTTGGTCAGCCAAATGAGACGACGATGAAGATGTTGGTTCAAACGAAAGCGTACGCTCAAACTCAAGCGACTTCGGTTTTTCAAATAGGTGGGGCAAACTATCCGGACTCACTTCGAGGAGGAAATCCGAAGATGGTTGTATTTTCAGAATGGAGTGAACAGGATCCTTATGCTTGGGACGTTGTTGAACCGATTCTCCGGGAAAATGACGGAATCTCGATCTTTAATATGACTCCAAAAGGTGATAACCATGCCCGGGGACTTTATGAATACGCAAAAAACAATCCGAAGTGGTACGTTGAAATCTTGACGGCAGAGCAAACCGGCATATGGTCATTGAAGCAATTGGACGAGATTAGGAGCGACATAATCAAACGGTTTTCAGCAAACGGACGGTCTGAATCTGAAGCGAACGCTTACTTTGAACAGGAATATCTTTGTTCTTTCGAAACACCGGTTATCGGATCTTACTACGGAGAGGGAATCCGTCGAGCTGAGAAGGAACACCGGATCGGTTTAGTTCCTTATGCTGAAGGGTATCCGGTTCACACGGTTTGGGATCTTGGAATGGATGACTCGATGAGTATATGGTTTCTTCAGCAGATTGGACTTCAATTCCGGTTTATCGATTATTACGAAAATTCAGGAGAAGGGTTTTCTCACTATGCAAAGGTTCTTCAGGACCGCAATTATCTCTATGGTAAGCACTTTGCGCCTCATGATATCTCGGTCCGGGAGTTGGGGACCGGAAAGAGCCGTCTTGAGGTTGCCGGGCGTTTGGGAATCAAATTTGAGGTAGGTCCGATGCTTGGGGTTGATGATGGAATCAATGCCGCAAGGTCTATTCTTCGTCAATGTTGGTTTGACTTGGAGAAAACTCACCGGGGAATCAACTGTCTGAAAAATTACCGGAAAGAATGGGATGAAAAAAATAAAGTTTTTAAAAGTAATCCAAAACATGACTGGGCGTCTCACGGAGCGGATTCATTCCGGACTTTTGCCGTTGGTTTCAAGCAGTTTATTCCATCCCGTCCACAAACGAGCTATGGAGGGGTGAAGCCATATATCCCGGGTGTTGGATAATATCTATTTGCCTTCACATAGTTTTCCTGTTTATTATTTAAGAATATGGATCCGACGCAAAATATTCAGCTCACTCCCGAAATCTTGATGCTTAGGAACAATCGGGACGATGGGTACAATTACCGTTATCGAAGATCACTTGATTGGACCGAAAATTATGAATTATACCGCGATAAGGTGATTGTGAATCGGTTGACTCAACGTCAATCGGTGAATCTTCCTCTCATGAAAGGTCAGATTCGATCGCTTCTTAAAGATGTCGATGATATGCCGGTAATCTATTTTGAAAATCTTGATAACGACAAACAGGCAGAATTATTTAAAAATGAATACTGGAAATGGACCGTTGAGTATAACAAGATGGAGCTTCAGGATATCGTCGATAAGCGTCAAGTCTTTTTATTCGGTCGATCGTTTGATCAATGGCAGATAGCTGATGGAAAGGTAAAAATGACTGTTCAGGATCCGGAAGATATTTTGATTTCCCGTTATTGCAATCCTTTTGATCTTCATTCGTCCCGGTATTTAATTCACTTGAATATTTTTGTTCCGTTATCTTCGCTCAGTAAAAATAAGGATTATGATCAAAAGGAAGTTGCCGAACTTCAAAAGTATTTCTCCACCCGACTCGGGCTTGTCAAGGCAAATGAGAATGAAAAGCAGTTGGTTGAAAAGAATCAGAAGATGCGGGATATGGGAGTTCCGGATGTTGATGATCCGAGACTTGGCGAAACATACGTTGAGTTAGCACTTCATTTCGTTTATCGGGATAATGAGGTTGAGGATGCACTTGATAAAAAAGGGAATGCCATCAAAAAAGAAATCCCGACTCAGATCTATCTTTATGTACTGGCTGAAAACAACCGGACCTTGATGAAAAAACCTCTTGAGCAGGTAATTGGCATGACTAAAGATCACTTTTGGAGAAATCATTTTCCCTATAATTCGTGGGCTGATGATCTTGAAAGACAGGACTTTTGGTCCGATGCCGTTGCCGATATCATACGAACTCCAAACAAGGTTCTTAACTCTTGGTTCTCTCAACTTGTTGAAAACCGCACACTTCGAAACTTCGGAATGCACTACTACAACAGCAATCTTGAAGGATTTAATCCTCAGACGATGCAACCGATTCCGTGGGGTTGGTATGGGATTCCGATTCCTCCAAACGGAAATCTCGATGCCGTCATGAAGAAGGTTGATGTTCCGGATCTGTCTGAATCACTTGATGAAATGAATTTCTTGATTTCGATAACTGAAAAAGCGTCCGGTGCAACCTCGACTCAACAGGGCGCTCAGGCGGAACGTCAGATAACACTCGGTGAAATCAAGTTTGCATTGACTGAAGCAAAAGAACGAATTAAGGGGATGAGTAAATTTTATACTCCGGTTTGGAAAGATCGGGGACTCATGTTTATAAAATTACTTGAAGCGGCTCCCGATAAACTCGATGCCGTCATGATCTATAAAAAGGGACGAAATACGACCGACGTTTATTCCCGGGAGGTAAGTCCTAAAGATTGGCAGACTCCTCTTGGATACCGTGTCCGGATATGGAGTCAGGATGAAAAGGACTCAACCGATCTAAATGGTTTGCAAAAACAGAATGCGGTCAAGGCGGCAATGCCAAACAATCCGAAAGTTGCTGAAATTTATAATAGAAAATTGCTCGAGTGGGCTAATTACAAGCCGGATGAAGTCAATGAAATCATGCAGGTTGAAGAAGAAAGAATGAAAAACGCGACTCAGGCGCCTCCAAAAGAAAGTATTGCCATTGCATATAAAGATGCTCCTCCCGACATTCAGCGTCAGATGGAGATCGCCGCCGGTTTCAAACCCTCAACGATGGGAACGACACCGGTTGCGCCAGTTACAGGGGGAACACCAACTCCTCCCGGACCGGGCGGACAACCGACGCCACCGGTTCAACCAACAGCAACACAACCGTTATTGCC
>ERZ869929.173-NODE-173-length-40123-cov-9.456424_pt1 | contig 40123 bp, 58 predicted proteins | sample MGYA00579312_ERZ869929 | MGnify/ENA primary metagenome ERZ869929 (study PRJEB32216, sample SAMN09231818) | wastewater metagenome | place: USA: Maryland | collected 2016-08-09 | study: EMG produced TPA metagenomics assembly of the PRJNA472060 data set (Reclaimed... | reverse complement strand
CCAGTGGATTCACTTCAAGTCAAGTGGTGAAAATGCTCATTAAGCAATTTCCTCACTACAAAGAGCAAATTGAAAAAGCTTTGGCAATAGGTTATGGTGCCGATAAGATACTGCAGCAGATCACTAAAAACAAAAAAGGTCAGCCGACTATCAGTAACGAGTTTCTTACGGAATCAGAAAAACAAGCAAAATTGGAAAGGGAAAATAAAGGAACGCGAAACAAGATAGCTGGAGCAACAGCTTTAGCAGCAGGAACAGCAGCTGCAACAGCTTTCATGCCAGGAGCAGCACAAGCAGCCTTAGGTGGAATACAAGGAATATTAGGAGGAAGTCAACCGGCGCAACCGCAAGGACCACAGTCGACACCTTCCCCAATGGAGCAAACACCTGGGCAAACTATCGGGGCACAAGTTCAAGCACCAGGAGGAGTCCCTAATGTTCCTGCACCACCTCAAGAACAACAGCCGCAAATTCCTCAAGTAGATTCACAAGCAATTGTCAAACAAATGGGATTAGAAGGACAAATTGAGAATTTGAGAAAAGCAGGCAATGATCCCGAAGCGATAGCAGCAGGTGTAGAAGCTTCGATGAGGCCTGAGCAAAAAAAATGGCTGCAATCACAAACTCAAGCGCCTATTTTCGAAGTTATTAAAGATTATCTATCAAAACAGGAAATTAAACAGCCAGAACAGGAAATTAATCTCCCCGATAAGGAAATACAACAAGAGGAATTTCCTCCTATAAATCAAAAAGAATCGAAAACAGGTGATACAGTAATCACAGATTCAGGAGAAATAGGAACTGTTAAGGGAATATCTGGACATCTTGCTTTAATCGAAGAAAATGGAAAACTTAAGCAAATACCTATTGAACAATTAAGAGGGCAACCTGAAGCGATTAGAAATTCTAAAGTTATATTTGACCCATCAACTATTTCTGAAGAAGATAGATCGGCAGCACTTGGATTTGTTTTACCATTGCCTGACAAAATGTCTATCATTGATATTTTTCATAATGGAAAACCATATATCTATAAAAGAAAAGATGGAAAACCTTTCGATGAATCCATAATAAGACGTATAGTAGATGGAACGGATATTCCATTAACGAAAGGTGATACGTTTATGGGAGCTTATAATCCTGAAAAAGGTGATTCCAGAGGATCAGCAAATCATAAAGAATTAGTAAGCCGAGCACAAAAAGCAGGGGATCCCGATGACCCTACAAAAGATTTAATTTTTGAAGAAATAGATGATAGTTACATTCATGGCTATTACAAGGAATTCATGAATATATTAAGGAGTTTCACAAAAGCTTATGCCGCAAAGCCAAAAAAGCCCAAAAAAGGAAAAGCGTAAAGAGTTAATTTACGCTTCCTTGATGTTCGATAAAATATTAAAAGAACTTAAAAAGAAAAAATCTAAGTAAGTTGTTTCATCTTAAGATCGTTTAATTCCGCTCTCAATCTTGCAATTTCATCATTTTGAGCACGTTCCGAAATGTCTTTAATAGCATTATTGTAACCTTCTTTTTTGGATTGGTGTGAAACAACCGCTATTGTGCCACCAATCAAAACTGTGCCTATTAATGTTTCTAACCAATTATCCATTATTAACTCCTTTACATATGTTACGCTCTAAGATGCTGAAACGTTCTTCCAGATCTAAAAGCTTTTTGTTTAGCTCTCCATGCTTAGCAAATAGGCTGCGACGAACCTTACCTGTGGACGTATCAACAGCATCAATTCTCTCTCTTAACGAAGCAATTTCACTTTGCTCTTCAGTCAAAAACAGATCTAACTGAAATATCTTACTTTGATTCATCTTCTTCTGTTCCATAAACACTTGAACTTAAACGATACAATTCACTTTTCGGTATTCGATACTTTGATGTCTTCGCTGTGTGAAGTTTCAAAGATTTTATCTGACCTTCACGGATAAGCTTCCTCACCATAGGCGGTGAGACGGAAAGTATTTTTGCAAACTCTATAACTGAATAAAATGCCTTTTCATCGTCTGTCATTTTCATCCTTTTTTTATTACAAGATTAACTTAATTGGGACAAGAATAGCACTAATCATCTTTGATTGGAAGTATTTTTCTTTTTTTTCTTGACTATCAGCATTTTCTCCTACAACTTCTGGTTTATTCAACAAAGGATTTTATATGACAAAAATGAAAAATGTTTATGGAGTAGGCGGCCCAGTTATACCTGTATTACCTCCTCCTTTTATGGCGCAAAGAGCTCCATCAACGGCAGACACAAATTGGTCTGATGGTCAATTGTGGATTGATCAAAGCGTATCACCAGCTGTTACTTACTTTTATGCAGGTGGTGGAGTATGGCAATCAGGCGGAAACGCAGCTGCTACGACAACGCAAGCTGGTATCGTTGAACTATCAACACTTGCAGAATTGCAAGCAGGAACAGCCCCAGCTGGCGCAGTTCCAACCTCAAATGATGTAAACACAGTTATCCAAGCAGTCGTAGTTGGAGCAGTTCCAGCATGGTCAGAAATTCAATCAGGTATTGGTCAACTCTCAACTTTAGCTGAAGCTGTCGCAGGCACAGACGATGCTACAGCAATGACACCACTTAAAGTAGCAGGTGTTTTTGCAGCTCCCCCAGCACTAGGAAGCGGAACTCCAGCAGCAGGAGCATTCACTACTATATCAGCTAGTGGTCTTGCCTCTCTAAATGCCTCAGCAACTATAGTTACGGGTGCAACAGCTCTAAACCTAGGAGCAGATGCCTCAACAGGTTCTGTCAACATTGGTACGGGAGCAGGAGCACGTACGATTACAATTGGTAACGTTACAGGCGCTACAGCTGTAGCTGTAAATACAGGTACAGGTCATTTTACAGTAAATACCACTGGAGCAGGTGACATTATCCTAAATGCGGCTGACACAGTCCTTATAGATTCCGCGGGAGTTCTAGAACTTAATTCAAGTGCAGGAGTAATCGGTATCGGAAACGACGCTGTAGCTCAAGCTATTAACGTAGGTACAGGAGCAGCTGCAAGAACTATTACGGTAGGTAACTCTTCAGGAGCAACAAGTGTAGTTTTAAATTGTGGTACTGGTGCTCTCAATATTGGAACGAACGCTATTGCTCATACAGTCTCAATCGGTAACTCAACAGGAGCTACCTCCGTTGTTATTGATTCAGGGACTGGAGCGATTAACGTGGGTACAAACGCGGTTGCCCATACGGTTACAATTGGTAACGTGACAGGAGCATCAGCTGTAAATATTAACGTAGGAACTGGAAACTTCGCTTTGAATGGAGTAACAAGTTCAACTTATAATATTGGAGCAGCTACCACGACAGGATCAATTACAATAGGTGGTACAGCACAAACAGGAGATCTTGTTTTAGGTTCTTCTTCTGGCACAAATGCAGTTAAAATCTGTAATGGAGCCGGTGCAGGAACTGTTTCTATAGCAGCAGTACAAGTAGCTGGAGCCGTTAACATCGGAACAGCAATGACAACAGGTACTATTACGGTTGGTGGAACTGGTCTACAAACAGGTACAGTGTCTATTGCCCCAGGAACAGGTGCTCAAACAGTGGCAATTGGTACTGGTGGTACAGGTGTTAAAACCATTAATATCGGTACAGGAGCCATTGGTAATATTATTACCATCGGTACTGTTACAGCGGCAGCAAGTATGTCTCTACTAGTAGGAACAGGACACTTTGCTCTAAACGGAGCAGCTACATCAAACTATGTTGTTGGAGCGGCTACCACAACGGGAGTAATTACAATCGGCGGCACAGCTCAATCAGGAACAATGACTCTAGGGTCATCATCGGCAACTAACATTGTTGCAATTGGAGCTGGTGAAGGAGCTACGACTGTAAATATTGCAGGTGGAGCAACAAATGCCAAGGCTGTAAGCATCGCCACAGGTGCAGTTGCAAACGTTGTTACTATTGGATCGTCATCAGGAGCCGCCTCTATTTCGATGTTAGTCGGAACAGGAAACTTCTCTCTTGATGGAGCTGCTACTTCAGCCTATACTTTTGCACCTTCAACAACGTCAGGTACAATAAACTTTGGTGGAACAGGTGCTAATACAGGTACAGCAACTATTTTAGGTGGCACAGGCGCTCAAACAATTAACGTGGCAGCATCCACAGGTGTTAAGACGATCAACGTAGGAACCGGAGCAGCAGCTAACGTAATTACTATCGGTACTGAAACAACAACAGCAGCTTTGAACTTAAAAGCTGGATCAGGAGCAGTTAACGTATATGGTAATCTTAATTTAGCTAACGTAGCCACAAAAATAAGTCTTAACGGTGGAGCTGTTACAGATGCGATTGGAGCTGCCACTTTAGTGGGAGGTACTGTTACAGTTGCTAATACAAACATAGCTGCTACAGATCGCCTTATAATTGGTGGGCGAACTGCAATTAACGGATCAACTGCACTTGGAATATTGGGATACACAATATCAGCAGGAGCATCCTTTACAGTTACATCATATGGAGTAACTACAGGTACAATTTTAGTCGCAGACGTATCTAGCTTCTCATATGTAATTGTAGGACAAACCTAGGATAGGTTATAATAAAAAAGAGCTAGGGCATCGAACCCGAAAAGCCGCCTCCGACGGCCTGCTCTTTTAAAATATAGGACCATGAACTACGGAGGTTATCATGAAAAATTATACATGCAAAAAGTGTGGAAAATTATACAAGGTCGAGAACTGGAGAAAACCATCATCTTATTGTAGCTTAAATTGTAAGGAAAAATCAGCATCAACATGGCTATTAAAAACATCTTTCAAAATAAACGAAGCTACAGAAAAAGAAAAAATAGAAAGAATTAAAATTAATTTTGAAAATTTAGTCATAAGAAAAAATGACTGTTGGGATTGGAAGGGAAAAATAGAAAAAGGATATCCAGTAATGACATGTAGGAAGGCTTTAGGAGCAAATAGAGGTCATAGAGCTTCATGGATTATTCATAATGGTAAAATCCCAGAAGGATTATCAGTTCTTCACAAATGCGATAATAAAATTTGCACAAATCCCGATCATCTTTTTTTAGGTACAAATCAGGATAACGTAAATGATATGTTATCAAAAAAAAGAAATCCTATAGGATCAAACATCGGTACATCAAAATTGAATGAAGATCAAGTTAAAGAAATAAAAATATCACTTTCTCAAGATGATACCATAACACATATTGCGAAAAAATATAGCGTGACAAAACAAGCTATATTCCTTATAAAGAATGGTAAAACCTGGAAACACGTAACCTTATAAAGGACCAAACATGATCAGAAATCTAGTAGAACTCTCAGATGAAGTAAACGGAAGAAAACATAGTTACTTATGTCCACAAGATTCACCTTGCGATGATGTCATTGCATATTGCAAAGTAATCATTGAACATTGTGAAAAACTTAAAGAAGAAGCGGCAAAAAATGCTCCTGCGGAAGAAGCAGTGCCCGATGTAGAAAAATTAGATGAAACAATAGTTGAGGTTGAAGATGTCGGATGTTGCAACGGTTGATGCGTTAAGAGTTATAAATTTTTCGGCGATCTCTGGGACCTATGCACAGGTCGGAACTGCTCTTGAATACATAACAAGAATTATCTGTTTTACCAATAATACAGATGGAGACCTTATTGTTTCATTATCACGAGGGGCGCCTTTTGAAGATAATTTAATTATGCCAGCTGGAAGTTTTAAGTTATTTGATTTGACTACGAATAAAGGACAGGTAAATACAACATGGGTATTTCCTCCAGGAACTCCTTTTTATGTCAAACAATTGACAGCTCCAACATCAGGAAATTTCTACGTAGAATGTATTCACCAACGATAATAAAATAAGAGGTATATCTTGAGCCAAGCCGGATCAATAAACAATAGTGGTGGAAGTCTTGCCGTTCCAGTCACCGTGCCAAATGGCGGAACTGGCCAAGTTACATTGCCAGCCCATACAGTTTTAATAGGTCAAGGAACATCGGCAATAGGAAATGCGGGACCTGGGGATACAAATAGTATTTTGATGGGTCAAGGAGCAGGTGCAGACCCTATATTTGGTACGCTTGTTGCTGGTTCAAATATAACTCTTACTAATGGTGCAGGTACAATCACAATAAGTTCATCGGGTGGTGGAGGAGCAGGTAGTGTAGTATTTACAGGAGATGCAGCATCTACAGCCACTACGAACGCAGGCGCTATAAACATATTTGGCGATCTTGCGACAGGCTCAAGCGTTCTAGGAGATGGAGCTCAAACGATAACAGTTGCTAACTTACCAGCAACAACTTCACAGAAAGGCGTGGTACAACTAGCAACCAATGCTCAGGCTATTGCTGGGTCGGATACAGCAGCAGCAGTAACATCAGATGATTTAAAAGCTAAATTAGGTGCTCAGACTTTAAACGGAATGGCATATGGACAAGGTCAGACAGCAGCTTTAGCATGGACAGCATTAGGTGCTGCTAATACAGTTTTACAAGGAACAGGTGGTGCTCCAATATTTGCTACTGTACCAAATGCAGCATTAGCAAATAGTTCTGTAACCTTAAACAGTGGAAACAATATCACGGTAACAGGTGGTGGTCCCTTATCGCTTGGTGGAGTAGCCTCTTTTGACGTGACAGGAACAACAAACCATGGTGTTTTAGTAGGTAATGCAACAGGAAGTATAAATTCACTTGGATTGGGGACAAATGGGCAGGTTCTTCTAGGAAATACGGGATCAGATCCAAGTTTCGGAACTTTAACCTCCGGTGATGGATCAATTACATTTACAACTGGAGCAGGAACACTAGCTCTATCTGTAACAAGTGGTACAACAGTTGGAAAAACCATTACAGGAGATACTGGAGGTGCTTTATCACCAACAGCAGGTAACTGGAATATTTTGGGAACAGCAGCACAAGGTTTGTCATTTGCAGGATTAGGTTCGACCCTAACAGGAACTGTGGCAAATGCAAGCACCACACAAAAAGGCGTGGCAGAATTAGCAACCAATGCTGAAGCAATTGCAGGAACAGATACAGAAAGAATAGTCACTCCAGATGATTTAAAGGCGAAACTTGGTTTACAAACCACAAACGGTATAGCCTTTGGTGCAGGTACAGCAGCAGCTCTATCCTGGACAGCAGGAGCAAATAATGGCGTTTTAATATCAGGAGCAACAGGTACGCCTTCGTTTTTAGCTGCTGGAACTACAGGACAAGTTCTTTTGGCAACAACAGGATCACCACCAACTTGGGGAACAGCACCTGCATCAGCAGGTACCATTACAGGTGACACTGGTGGAGCTTTAAGTCAAACCGCTTCGAACTGGAATATCATCGGCAAACAAGCAGGTACTGTAGCTGTAATGGATACAATCGGTGCTACATCAACTTTGTCAATAGAAGACAGGACTTGGCCAACGCAATTTGTTGTTGATGCTTCATCGACAGCTGGATTAAGAGGAACTTATACAACAATTCAATCAGCTATTACTGACGCAGTAAGTGGACAAAGTATTTTTGTAAGACCAGGAACTTATACCGAAAATATTACAGCAAAAGATGGTGTAACACTTTGGGCAGGAGATGGTTTTCAAGATAGAGTCACAATTGTTGGAAAAGTTTCATTATCTAGCGGTGTTTTCAACATTGCAGATATAAAGCTTCAAACAAATTCTGATTCTGCATGCGCGGTTTCAGGAGGAACTCTAGTATTACGTCGATGTTCAATTGAAGCAAGTAATGCAACAGCTTTAGTTACTACAAGCACAGGAGCTATAGCCTGTAACGATTGCGACGGAAATATTTCTGCAGCAGCAACTAAATTCTTTGACTTTGCAGGATCTGGAAGTAATTCATTTTTCTATTGTAGATGGTCGAATTCAGGAGCATCAACAACAGCAAGCACATTGAGCGCAGGAGCATTAACGGCAAACCATTGCGGTATAGACTTTCCAATAACAACATCTGGAGCCAATGCCCTATTACAATCTAGATTTACCTCATTTGGAAATACACAAAATACAACTGAATTAACGCATAATAGCACAGCAGCAAATAGTAAAATTGTTCAATGTAATATATTTTCAGGTACGGCGTCAGCAATTTCTATAGGAGCTGGTGCAACATTAGAAGTTAACGGTAATACAATCCAAAGTACAAATACAAATGCTATAACAGGCAGTGGAACACTAGTTTACTCCGGAAATTCCTTCACAGATACATCCTCAACGGTCAATGTAACAACACAAACTGTACGAGGGAGCGGCCCTAGAATACAAGTAGATGGTGGCGCTCAAATCTTATCAGGAAGTGGAAGCCCGAATGGATCTGTGACAGCTCCAAAGGGATCTCTTTATTTAAGAACAGATGGTTCAAGTTCTACAAATAGAGCATATATCAACACTAATTCAGGGACATCCTGGACAAACATAGATACAGGAAGCTAATGGAAGAAATATATTTGAAAAGATTATCTGATTGTGAAGTAATACTAGCTAAATATCATAATCAACTTGAAAGTTTTATAAAACAGGTTGTTAATTACAACAATCAAATTATTTCTAAACAAGAATTCGAACAATTATGGAAAGAATTAAACAGTCATATATCTAGAGACTTTGGTATGATTCGCAAGGAAATGTCTGATATAGCACTTGATGACAAGCTTAATTCTGACAAACTTGAAGCCTTTAATATATTGCAAAACAATCACCATTCCATGCTGTTTAAGCATGAAGACAGACTTAAAGGTTTTAAAAATGACATAGAAGGTTTACAAGTTCAGTTTGCATCCCAAGAAAAAAAGATTGTGGAATTGCTATCTAAAATGCCTAACTGGGAAAAAATATCGCTTGCTTATGAAGAATTTAAGAAAAACATGTACTTTCTTTTAAGCCAAAAGGAAGAACATCTTGAGATGTTAAAGAACAAAGTGGAAAACATCCAAAAAGTAGAGGATTACAATAAAAAACTTATAGATCAATGCAATGCAGATATACCTGAGTTTGAAAGTAAATTGTCGGATATGAAATCCAAAATTTATGATAGAGTCGAAGAGGTAAAAACACATATAGAAGCTAAGTTGGTACAGGTAAAAGCTGAAATTAATGTTAAAATGGAACAAAAACCGATTGTAGAACAAAAACTAATTGAAAAAGAAGACTCAGGAAAAGACGAAGTATCAGAAAAAATAAAACGAAAGATCGACAAATTAGCAATAGAGTCAGAAAAATCGGAAAAGAAATTGAATCTTGTAGATATTCAAATGAGAGTATTGGAAAAAAAATTAGACAAGATATTAGCCATCTTGGATAAAAATGAGTTAAAATAGGTAGTAAATGTCACAAGCGTCAAAATACATAACGACAGCGATAGGTCCTACCATACCAATCTCATTTGAAACAGATGCAGGAACAGCGACAGCCGCATTAAATGTTATACAATTACTGGGTGGTACAAATACCAGTACATCCGCAGCGGGAAACATTGTATTAATAGATTCTACAGCTAGCCCTTCTCCCTTAACAACGAAAGGTGATCTTTATACTTTTAGCACTCTAGACGCTAGATTGCCAGTTGGCACCGATGGTCAAGTTTTATCTGCAAATTCGGCAGAGACAACTGGCTTAAAATGGATAGCAGCAAGCTCGGCATCAGGAACAGTAACAAATGTTAGCGGAACAGCCAATCAAGTAGCAGTTGCAACAGGTACTACAACACCTGTTATTTCACTTGTAGGGCCTTATACTCCTTCAACCTACACAACACACGGCGTTTTAGTTGGTGCTGGCACATCAAGCATAGTAGCCCTTGCTGCTGGCACAGCAAATCAAGTTCTACAATCAGGAGGAGCAGGAGCAGATCCGGCATATTCAACAGCCACTTATCCAGCAACGACGACTATTAACCAAGTTCTTTATTCAAGTGCAAATAATACGATTAGCGAAATAACAACGGCTATTGACGGTGTTATGATCACTAGTCATACTGGTGTACCTTCAATTTTGGCTAATTCGGGAACAGCAGGATGGGTATTGACAGCGAATTCGGGAGCACCACCATCCTGGCAAGCATCCGGTAGTAGTGGTGGTTTGACATGGTCAGTAATTACAGCAGATCAAAATATAACTGTGGCTAATGGCTATATTTGTAATAAGGCAGGACTTCTTACTTTGACTCTACCGGCATCTGCATCGATCGGTGATATTTTTGAAGTAACTGGAATAAATTCTGCGACTGGATGGAAAGTGGCTCAGAATGCAAACCAGCAAATATTTTTTGGAAATCAAAGCACTACTATTGGTGTCGGTGGAAGTTTAGCTTCAACAGCTATCAGGGACTCAATAAAAGCCGTTTGCGTTGTGTCAGGAGCTAGCTCAGTATATAATATTGTAACTTCAGTTGGAAATATAACAATAGTTTAAGGAAAAAGATGGTCACTCAAAATAGCGCAAATAACAAAACTGGAGCAGCTGGAAAAGTTTTACAAGGACAAGGTGTTGGAACAGCATCTGATTTTTCAACGGCAACTTATCCATCGACAGCAGGAACTAGCGGTTATGTTTTGACTTCAGATGGGACAAATTGGTTAAGCTCACCAGCAGCTGGCGATTCTTTTTTGCTTCTATTTTTGTGTGGGCAAGGAAGTCCATCAGATTCGACGACATATTATATCCAAGATCAAAACGCATTAACTGGAGCAACTGCAACCTCAGCTTTGACGCGTTATTATATACCTATAGACTGCACATTAAAAAGCGTCTATTTAAATGTTAGAGTTTCAGGAACTTTAGGAACATCAGAAACATCAACAGTAAGCGTACGACTTAACAATACAAGCAATACAACAATTACATCAGCTTTAACTATGGATGGTGCTAGTTTGTATTTCAACAATACAGCTATGTCACTAGCGTTAGTTCAAGGCGATTATATTGATTTTATCATCGCTACACCAGCTTGGGTAACAAATCCTACTTTAGTACAAATTAAAGTTTCTGCGTTTTTTCAAGGGTCAGTAGGTGCAGGAGGAGCATCTCCATTAACAACGAAAGGCGACCTTTATACTTACAGCACTGTTGATGCACGTCTAGGGGTTGGAACAAACAACTTCGCACTTACACCTGCTTCAGGAGAAACAACAGGTTTAAAATGGGTTCCAGGACCATATTTAACGAGAGTAAATAAATCGGCAAGTTATAGCGTAGACGCTTCGACTGATTATCTAATAGCATATACAAGCACAGCAGCAGCTTACACAGTAACTCTTCCTGCGGCACCTGCTACAGGACAAGTCTTCATCATTAAAGACGAATCAGGAGCTGCAAGTATAAATAATATAGCAATCACTGTGTCAGGTGGAGCTATTACAATTGATGGATCGACAACACAATATTTAAATAGCAATTACGGAAGTGTTGCCGTGTACTTCAATGGAACAAATTATTTTTTTTACTAGGTAATATGGCATATAATTTTCCAGACAATCTGTCTCTCATTGCAACTAAAACGGCTTCAGCTTCGGCTAGTCTTGAATTTACTAGCGTTATCGGAACGAATTGGAATACTTACTATGTGTCGATAAGAAATTTGATACCAGCAACAGATGCAGTAAGTTTGAATGTTACCTTTAGTACAGATAATGGAAGTACTTATCTTGCAACCAACTACCTATATGCTTATTTAAATCAATTGACTTCAGGTACTTTAACAGCCGAGGGTTCAAATAGCACAACAGCTGCACAAATAGCAAAAAACGTGTCAAATGGTTCCTCTAATGGGCTTTGTGCAGATATATATTTCTACAATATAAAAAGTGCTTCTGTTCCGTGTTATTTTAAAGGAAGATTAACGCATTATCAAACAGACGGGACGGGCAATTATAACATTCCGTGTTCAGGGTCGAATACAAGTACTACAGGTGTTAATGCGTTAAAGTTCGCATTTAGTTCAGGAAATATAACTTCAGGAACTATTTATTTATACGGAGTTAATGAACCATAATGGCTTATAATTTTAAACCAGAACTTTCTTTAATTCAATCTCAAACAGCATCCAGCAGCGCTTCAATTGTTTTTACGTCTGGTATTTCATCTAATTTTGAAAATTATGTTATAAAATTTAGAAATGTAGTAGCAGCAACAAATGCAGTGAATTTGAATTTAGATTTTAGTGTTGATGGTGGATCAACATATCTAACATCAGGTTCATACGGAATTCAAGGGGCAACATTAACAACTATCTCAAGAAACGGAGCAAATGGGGGAGCAAATACATTAGTTTTATTATGTTCTTCAACAGCAACAAGTTGTATAAATGGTGAACTTTTTTTAAGTAATCTTCAAGATGCATCAAATCACATCGGATATTTTTCAGGAGTACATATTAATAGTTCGGGAAATATAGCTCAAATGGTTACAGGGGTAAGAAATTACAATAATACTGCAAGTGTGAATTGCTTAAAAATTAGTTTTTCTTCTGGTAATATTGCTTCAGGAACTTTCATTCTGTATGGGGTAAATGAATCATGACAGTAAAATATCCACAAAGACTATGTCTTTTATCATCACAATCAGCAAGTTCAAGTTCGAGCATTGTTTTTACACAGATTTCTTCAAACTTTACTACATATTATTTGAAGATAAGGAAACTTTTGCCAGCAACAGATAATACGGCTTTATATATACAATTTAGTACCGATGGTGGAGCGACATATATCACAACTGCGACCTACAACTGGACAACTCAAGGAATTGACACTTCAGGAGGAAATAAAAGTGATAGATCAATTTCCTCAACAGAAAGCATGATTTGCAACAACATGTCAAATACATCAACCCAACCTTTATATGCTGATATTGTACTTTACAATCTAAATCAAAGCGTTGTTCGGCCACGGTGGATGGCAAGATCTATGGATACATCATCAATTACGTTAGGACAAGCCACTTATTCCTGTGGAATAAATACAACCACAACAGCTATTACAGCTTTCAAAGTATATTGTAGCAGCGGAAATATTGCTTCAGGTCAATTTTATTTCTATGGCTGCAACGAAGGTGGCCTTCTCTATTGACCTTAAAGATTTCGTTTGATATCCGTCAGATAAACGGAGGTACTTATGAAATCAATCATTCCTTTATTTTTACTTTCTGGTTGTTCTTTTTTGACGAGTCCAGTAGGTTTAGCAATACAACAAGAAATAGCTGAAGAAGTCGTAGAATATATTATAGAAGAACTAGATGATATAGAAAAGGAGAAAGAAGATGAGCCCAATTCCTGACATTAGCCCAGATACAGACATTGATGTGAAAGATTCTTGTAATTGCTGGTCCAGCTGCTGCGGATCAAGACAGCAAAAACAAGTTGAAAAAGACAAAGCCCTTGAGGAGAAAATCCAAAAGATTGTCGCTCAAGAGCTAGCAAAAAAATAGCTATTTCAACTCGTTAAATCTATATTCAAGAATTACTTGTATACGCCTTGTTGCAATATACGAAATTTTCGATGTACCATCATGAATGGTAATCTTTTTTTCTTCGTGAATATCTTGTCTAGATATAAGCTCGGCTTTGTAAATTCTATTTTCGGAACTTTTGAAAAAACCTAGATCATATTTAGTTAAAGTATCAAAAAGTCGATCCATAAATTCAGTAAAGTCATTATTTTCCTGTACTAAAACTTCAATATGTGTGCTAAAAATATTTGAAATTGGGTAAATCATATTTATCCTGTTTGTTAAAAAAACGCCCCGATGGGGAGGGGCGCGGTCTGTGAATGGAGAAACACAGACACTCGTTAATCGTGATAATCTTCTTCGTCAACGTGATTATGAATCACAATGTATCCTCTTGGTAAAACACAGTCATCAGGAAGCATATCTAAATAGAACAGATACATATCGGCGTGATAGATAGACCGATTGAGTAAATGACTGACTTCTTGGTAACGGTCAATACAGTCAAGACCGTATTTTGTAAAAAGACCAATAGCTATGGCTATTACCTTAGTGATATTGTGGGGAGGAACTGCGGTAGCAACAGCAGTAGAAAAACAAGTCTTGGCTTTTTCAATATCGTCATACTCAGGGAGAAACCAGGTTTTCTTCTCTGCTTCGTGATAGTATTTATGCATGTAATAGCCGTGTTCTCTACATTTCCGTGCAATAGACCATTCAGGTTTGATGTAATCCTCATCGCCGGGATTGATCATAAGTTCCACGGGGAACATTTCGGTAGCATGCGCACGCATAGTATATAAAGTGCCCATAACCAAAAGCAAAAGAGTAAAATATTTCATAAAAGATTTTTTTTGATTAAACAATATATCTACGCAGATAGCGGCAACAGTCAGAGAACAAGATAAAAATATAACATTCATCTTGACCTCTTTGCTGTAATTTTGTACATTGAGATTTGCTTTTTCATACATTATTCCACTTGTTTTTTTGGGGCTCCTGACTTAAGAACAGGAGCCTTTTTTATTTTATAGCTTCTTTTACAAGAAACTTGATGAATGCTTGTTTTTCTGCTGGTGAAAACTTTGCATCCTGCAAAAATTCACATAGCAAAGATGATTGCCGAGCAATAGCTCGATTAAATCTTTTTCCAGACTCTTCTCTAGCTTTTTGTTCTTTATCCAAATTGATTTTCCTTATTTACAGCACGCTCTAGGATTTCCATAGCTGTCTTAAGAACAAGAAATTCATATTCAGCCAGCCTTTTAGCTTCAAGAACATCATCAGGAGAAGCGACTTCACTATTTTCTAACATTTCTTCATCATCTGGAAAAAATAAAAGATCGGCAATTTCTTCACCGTATGCATCTGATATAATATCATAAAAAGCATTCTGAAGTTTTTCAAAATGATCATAAGCTTCTAAGTATTTTTGTTTGCAAATACATGACATAAGACCCCCATTTTGTTAAAAGTATAGCAGTATAAGCAATTTAAGAAAAGCATTATCTTGCTAAGATTGACGTTAATAATCACTAAAAAGGTAATAATACCCGAAAGCTAAATAAGATAGGATGAAAATAATCATTATCCAAAAAGTAAGATCAATTTTTTTTTCCGGAACCTTCTCAAATTCAGCATCTTCTATGTCGTTTTCTCCCATTCGTCGCCCCACGTTATCTCAATGCGCAAAGCATAATCACCTTTGATTTGTTTGTAAACCCATTCAATACCGGGATTGTCATCATCAACACCTCTTTTTTTGCCTAAAATGATAGAAGCTAGACTATCCTTAATCCCTTTCATTGAAGATACCAGATTGTCGCTATCAAAAAGGCGCTTTCCTTGCCGTTCTAGCTCGATTCGGCAAGGGAGCTGTATGACCCCAGCCCCCTTGATTAAATTTTGCTTAATGAGCAGATAATGCATTTGGTTTCTTTTATACCGCTTACTCCAATGTTCCAGTACATTAGGGCTCACCAAGCGTATTGGCAAAGTTCCCTCAATTGTTGGCATTAGAAGGGTAGTTCTCCTTGAGATTCATCTTTTTCCACAGGCGCGGACATTGTATTTTTTGCAATGTATTCATCTAAAATAGTCAATACTTTCTCTGTAAAGGCTGTCATATGAGCCTTTTCAATAAAAGACATATAAGGAGCATATTTTTTCTCACCCTTATCTTCATACTGCCGCTGAGGAAAACTAATCCATCGACGGCCGTTTTTGTCAAACAAGGTGCAATCATTAATTATGATTCCCCACTTGTCGATTTTCAATCCGAAGTTGCCGACGACGTAACCTTTATTTATCGGTCTGTACTTTGTTATTTCCATCATTCCTCTAATTTTTTTAAATCAATTAATGTTCTAATCATTTGATCTCGCAATTCCTCTGCTCGTTCTCGGCTTGGAGCAGTTGCAACAACCATCCACACATTTCCACATGTTCCGCCTATAAGATTATTATAATTAGACATAACACTTCTATCTAAACGATCTATGTTCCAAGATCTATAATCTAATTTATACACCGAATTTACATCAATTTCTACAACATAATCATTCATAACATTAACTCCATTATTTTTTGTAAATCACCTCTTCGTGTCTCAACGGGAAGTTTATAAAATAAACTTTTCATATCGACTTTTTCATCGCTGAAATATAAATCCTGAATAGACTTAAATATCTTTTTCACAAAAGGATCTTTTAAGCTCTCAGGATTGGTAAAATCACAATGATCTATTAAAAGAACATCTGACAATAAACAATCTTTTATGATCTTTTTTTCTAATATGATGATGGCGGTCTCCAATCCTCTTTTTTCTCATTTGAATTTACAACATTATTCGGTCTTATATCTTCAATTCTCTGCCTTTCTTTGTATCTCCCACCTCTAAAGTCATACTCAACTTTTCCCAAGTCTCCCCTCAATCGATTCTTTGCGACAATCAATTGTGTTACGTCCTCAATAGCAGGCTCATTTGAAGCTACATAATGAATTGGCCTATGGAGCAACATGACCAAGTCCGCATCTTCTTCGATCGACCCAGACTCGCGAAGATCTGAAAGAACAGGAGACTTGTCAGTGCGACCATAGATTGCCCTGTTCAGCTGTGACAATGTTACTATAGGAATATTTAATTCTAAAGCGATAGATTGTAAGCCTTTGGAAACTTGATCAATCTCTTGGTGCTTGTTACCTGTTTTATGAAAAGCTTGAATGATGGAAAGGTAATCAAGAAAAACTATGTCCAATCCGTTTCGTATAGTCTCCCGGCGAATGTGAGACTTAAACTCGTTAATATTGATTCCCGCACGATCAAAAATTGTTAGTTTCATGCTCTTGATATTTTTTTCTGATGTGACTAAACGCTCAAAATCAAAAGGCGTTAGATTTCTTTCCTGCAAATCTTTGTATCGAATGTCAGCCATCGTACAGATAACCTTTTCCATAATCCGGGACTTATTCATCTCAAGAGAAAAGAATCCCATGCGGACATGAGGTGCATTTTCATGGATGTTCAAAAATAGGTTCGAAAGAAAAGTTGTCTTACCTGAGCTTGATCTTGCGCCTATGATATTGTTTGTACCTCTTGCGAAGCCTCCTATCAGCTGATCTAACCTTGGGTAGTACGAACGTACTCCATCAAAGAGATCCTCGCCCATAGCGACTCGGGCGCATTCCTCGGTTATGACAGACATAAAGTCTTTCCCGTCTTTGAAATTCTCCATGATAGATTTCATATCGTCGAATTTATCGCGAGAATAGACACCTATCGATGAAATCTCTCGGTTATATCGATCTATTAAGTCGACAGAACCATAACTTGAATCGGCTGCACGTTTTGCCATATCATGGGCTATTGAAATAAGTTTCCTACGGGAACTTAACGACTTAATCTCGGCAATGTAGTATTCAACGTCAACGTTTGTTCCTAAAAGAAGCAGATCATTCAATTTTAGAATACCGCCGATTTCGTCAAGACTCCCCAAGTTTTTCAAGGCATCCGCAACGGTTCTTCTTTCGACTTTACGCCCTGATTCTGCAACTTCGCAGAAGGCTTTAAAGATTTCGCGATGATGAATGTTGTAAAAATCATCAACTTGAAGCTCTTGAAGTGCTTGATGTTGCGCGTATTTGTCATTCATGACAGCGCCGAGTATGAATTCCTCGTATTGGTCGTCTGATAGCTTATTTTTTTCCATTTTTTCTCCTCTCTTTTTCTTCTTTGCAATCATTAAAAAATATTCCGACAAGTATATACTTTTTAGGAGGTTTTTTACCCTCATTTAAACATGGAAATTTCAAAAACATAGCATTAATTACTTCATTAACGACGGAACCGCCATACTTTTCTATGGCTTTCCATTTCTCACCATTGGGAAGCCATTTCAGATATCGATCATTGCATATTTGCTCGTAATAGGCCTCATCCTTCTTCGAGAGCTTTCCTTCCTTTTCTTCATTCTGCGAAGCAACCTCTTTTTTTATTTTTTCATTATTTATTTTAGATCCTTTATTATTATAGTCGGGCTTTACCGTATTCGCTTTATCCCGACACGGTACCGGGTCAGGTTTATCCTGTTTCGGTAATGTTTCTTTTAACTTCTTGTGTTCTAAAATAATATATTCATAAGAATCAAACAAACCTTTACTAGTTTTATGCTGTATTCTTATACAATAACCAAATTCGATAAGTTCATTAAGTAGATTGTGAACGGCATCTCTTCCTCCCCCCTTCTTTCCTTCTTTCTGAAAGCTACTAACTAGATGCTTCACTGAAACATTCCAATTATCGGGACGTGAGATTAGATAAGACCATAAGCCTTTTGCTGCCCAAGAAAGATCATCATCTTCGAGAGCTGTTTTGTTAATTAATGTATATGGATTTTCTTTATCGTGGTTTATTCTTACAATTGACATAGCGACCCCTTGCATTTTTAGTTAAAGGTGTGCTAAGATGATTGTTACCATACGTTCATCTTAGCAAGGGCGTCCAACGGGCGCCCAAAATACCCGAATATTTTACAGAGTGCTTGATAAAATCTTAAAACTCAAGGTCAAAAGGTTCTTATCATTTTGCATTCACTTTCATCCCGTCTAAGAATTTGTCCAAATCGGCTTTTTCGAAATAACGGAACCCAGTTACAGGGTCCCGCGTATATGTGATTTTTCGGTTTTTTTTTGTCCAGTTGTGCAGAGTATGCTTATGCACGCCGAGATAGTCAGCAGCTTCCTGAGATTTCATTAATTGTTTCTTCATTTCAATATCTCCAAAATTTGCATTAATAATTCATGTTGTGCGGTTTTCTTTGCATACCAATGCTCAGGGGAGGATGGTTCGGCTCGAACATCAATAACGCCTTTGATTGATTTAATCATTTTCTTAACAGTATCTAGATATTCTTCATTAATTTCTTTTTCAAATGTCACAATTAATCCTATGTAATTATCACTCATTCTTTTACCTCTAGTATTTTGTATACTTCATCCTTTAGCCTTTGCATATCTGAATCAAAACACTCGATTAAGCCTTTTCCTTGTTTTAACAATTGGTAGAATATTTTCTCTTTTTCGATCATGTCGTCGATGTAAGCTTGATCTCTTTCGCAAGTTAGTAAGCAAGTGAAGTTCTCACAATAGTCCCCATCAAAGAATGAATAATAATAGATCTTATCTACTCCAGTAACAGCCATTTGATGTTGCAATTGAGGTATGTAATACGCCGGAATCTTTTGAGATTTAAAAGTTTCATGAGCAACTTTATCTCCTGGGCATTTTATCTCAACGATGATGTCTTTTTCGATAGTCATACCATCAAGGCTTGCTATCATCCAATCATGTACCGGATGCACGCACACTTGCGGAAAAACTATATGTCCAGTATCGTTTTCAAAAGCTAAACGTGCTTTTTCTTCGAGTTCATTGCCACGTTTCATTGCTTCGTTTTCTTCCTCGGGTGCTCTAATTCCGAGCTTTTCATCAAGCAATTGTCCGATACTTTTAAATGTATTGGCACCAATGATAATGGCGGCATCCGAAGCTCCTATGCGGGATTGTCGCCATTTGAGCCACGCTGGAGATCTCTGTAGTTGAGGTATCATTATGTTTTTTCCTTTTTTGTTCTAGCAATTGATAAATATCTATTAAAATCATTAAATTCTATTTCGCTAAGTCTTGTTAATCCTCGTTTGTTCATGTATTCATCAGAGCTTTTTTTAATGAGTGGAAACTCTAAAAGAAGGGCTTCTAACTCTTTTTCCATTTCATCAGTTATAACATTTTTAGGTTCTTCTATTTTAGAACAATCGGGAACAGAGGGGGCTTGATTTTCAGGTAAATCAATAATTTCTCCCTCTACGTAACCCATGCCAATTATGTCACTAAAAAGTTGTCTTGCTAATCGCGAAATCGCTCTAGCAAAACACATATCTTTAGGATATTTTTCCCAACTTGACCCGGGTTTAACAAGAAAGGCTTTTCTGGCATCTTCGATTGAAAATGAGCATTCGATACAATCGCCGCTTTGGTCAATTCGCTGACCTCTCAATGTACAATTTTTATCAGTTGACTCTACAACTTCAAAACTATGTCCGCTTTTTCGAATGAGTGCACCCATCATGCGCGCCGAAATAACCACACTGCCTTGTATGATAAATATACCACCGTTAAGAGCTTGCATCGGTGGTATTCCAAGCTCACGAGCGGCGAGCATTATCATAATGATTGATTCTTCTTTGCCTTTGTATAAACCAGAAGAAACCGCGCCTTTGGCCATGGTTTTAAAAACCATCATTTCGTGTTCGGTAGGTAATCCCCTTCCCATCAATTCTCTAAGCTCTCCCATATTTCTCCTCCAATGTGAATATCGTTGCTTGCATTGTTTCTATTGTGTCCTTCGCGTAGTCTATCCACTTCTCCGCGTTCCTCACTTCAATCTTAAGTCTGTTGAGATCTTGCATAGCTTCAATCATCTCTCTTTCGTAATCCGTCATATAACGAGTGGTCATTCTAATCTCCCCATAATTTTTGACATGCTTTCCATTGCTATATCTACGCTTTTCTGTGTATCTTCTAGAAATTTAGCTGCTTTGCTAAAATCCACACCATCGGGTGATAGATTCCTTAACACATGTATTGCTGTTAACATTCCTGCTCGGTGTGCTTCTTGATATTCTTTATTATGTATCTTCATTTAATTCCTCCCAACTCTAGGCTCTAACATTAAACAATAATCGCAACCGTACAAACAGTGGCAATCATTTTCTTGTGTGGGATTCTCATAGCATTCTTGGCAAATATAAATGCCGGAGTCTTCGGGAAGTTCTTTTTTTAAGTCACCATGACATAACCACGATTTACAGATTTTACATTGTTCCATTTTATATCCTTTAGTTTGATTTTGAGTATTTAACACTATCTACAACCTACCCTTTTAGGGTCTATCGGGAGAACTGTGCTTAATATGTACCAAAACATAACAAAAGATAACATAGATTGCAAACAAAAAAAGAGATGAAAAGCGAAAAAGATGCAGGATTAGCAATATCGAATCATGAAAATGAGGTTGACGAGAAAAACAAAAAAAGAAAATCCAAATAATAAAGCGACCATACGAAACTCGTGGTTTATCTTGTATTGAGCTATGATTTCTCTAAAAACTTCTTTCATGTTATCTGGGAGGGATTTAGCTTTATAGTAGGTGTTTTCAAATTATATTGCAATGATAAACTGGCTCTGATAGATTGAAAGAAAAATAGGAGAATCGTATGTCATTGCCAAAACCAAAAAGAAAAATGTTGAAAGAAGACACTTTAAAAATAAAAGCAAAATATAAAGAAGATCCAAAAAACAAAGAAAAACATAAAGCTTTTAATGAGTTTGCAAAAACTCGATACAAAGAAGATGTTAAAATTGCAAAAGCATCAAAAACAAAAAAGGTTTAAATGACTGAAGTTACAGAATTAACGGTGACTATTAAAAATCCCGAAGCTTCATATAAACAAAAGTTTATGCTTTACGAACCATATCAGCTTACTTCTGATGATCCTATCGTCAAAAAATGCATAGATGAAACTCTGGCTAATTCAAAACTAGAACCTGAAGACATTTCCGTCAGAGTCTTCTTATCGATACAATAATGGGAATACACAGATCTTTATCACCTTCAGACGATGAACTAGATGCATTAGGGCAAGAACTAATTGCTTGGTGCCTTGAAGTTCCCAAGAAAGGTGAAGAGAAACATGCTCTACTTCCGCAGTGGTATTCAGTAAAAAAACACATTTTAAGAGACACTTGGAAAGCAATAATAAAACAACCTGTTTTTCGCCCTTATTACGAAGAAGCACAAGTATTACTTGGAATGAAACTAATTCAAGGCTCTGTAAAAGAAGGCTTTGCTCATAGATTTCTAAGACTATATCATGCTGATGTCAGAGAAGATGATGATGCAATCGCAGCAGCAAAGAATAAAGCCAATAGTCAAGTTCTCAGCGGAGAAGAAATAATAAAAGCGATTAGAGAGGATATGAATGCACGCACAAAGGAACAGTCTGTTCGAGGAATTCCCCCAGCTCCTGAACCCGACTTGGCGGCTAAATAATCTCTACTATATCAAAGATGCGTATGGCAATCGTGTACAGTTCAAACCCAACTGGGCGCAGCAGGAAATACTAGACTCCCCACATAACTTCGAAATTGTGTTAAAATGCCGCCAGATCGGTATGACGACCTTTTATGCGCTACGATCTTTAGATAGAGTTTTATGGCAAGATAACTGGAGTGCTGGTATTGTAGCTCAGACGCTTGATGATACATCCAAAATTTTTAAGGACAAGCTTAAGTATGCATTCGACCACATCCCAGCCCCGTATAGACCGTTCTTTAAGATCATTGGTGATTCTGCCAAGGAACTCGCCTTTTCACACGGCTCATCCATCCGTGTTGGCACATCGCTTAGATCGTCGACCCTACAGGATTTACATATCTCAGAATTTGGCAAGATCTGTGCTAAAGACCCTGAAAGAGCAAGAGAGATCATTACTGGGTCGCTTAATACCATTCATGCCGGACAAAACATTGTCATCGAAAGTACAGCTGAAGGGCGTGAGGGTTACTTCTATGATATGTGCAATCGAGCCGAGAAGCTTAAAGATCCCTTGGGTGTATTCGACTTCAAATTCCGTTTTTTTCCGTGGCATAAGCATCCGGAATATCGCCTCGATAATGTCCAGCCGATTACTGACAAGCTTCGTGAGTACTTCGATAAGCTCTATCTTCAAGGAATTTCTATTTCTAATGAACAAAAATACTGGTACGTAAAGAAAGCGGAGACGCAACAAGAGGATATGCACCGTGAATATCCATCATATCCAGAGGAAGCCTTCCAAGCCTCACAAGATGGTTATTGGTATGCTTCTATTATCAAGGAACTATATACGTCAGGTCATATTACTAACATCTCTTATGATAAGGCATTACTCGTCCACACTGCCTTCGATCTCGGGCAAGCTGATAGCCAGGTTATCTGGTTCTTTCAAATCACCAAACATGGCGATATTAACGTGATTGATTTTCATAAGAAATCTAACTGTGATATAGCTCTCACCGCATCTATACTAAAGGAGAAAGGATATGCTTACGGGACTCATATATGGCCTCATGATGCAAATAGCCGTGATCGTGCTGGTATTACCTTTGTGCAGCAAGCTGCTGACCTTAACCTTAGCGGTATGGTTCTTGATCAATCTGGGCTTGTTGATGGTATCCGTCTTGTTAGAACTACTCTCGGGAAATGCTGGTTCGACATAAGTAAGTGTAGGGAAGGAATAGCAGATTTGCAGAACTACAAGAAGCGTTGGAATAGCACAATAGGTGGATGGACAAATGAGCCTATTCATGATGATTCATCTCATGCAGCAGATGCTTTCAGATATCTATGTCAAGGATATGGCAAGCTAGGTGATGATGGAAAAGACATGGGTAAAGCATTAAGAGGATATTTTGGGGGGTAAATGTTTGGGTACAAAGAATTAAAGATACAAGTGGAGACACTTACAACCGCCGTTGCTCAGTTGTGTTCGATGGTGGAAAAGAATACAAATGAAGTGAAAGCATTAAAAAAGCAAAGCGATGGACAGTTTAGCAGTCTCGAGAAGAAACTGCTAGAAATCAAGCTAGACATCAGCAAGACGAGTGCTAAATTCCACAGTACAGATGAGAAAGTAGCAAGAGTCGCTACTCAAAACGATAACTTCGATAAGTTCTTTCAGAATCAAATCAAAACAAACGATGCTATAGAGCCAATGCTTACACTCTACGGTTCTTTTCCCGATCAAATCCAAGTTTTTATTAAGAAGCAAGAGCATATCTTGCAGTATATACAAGAAGTTGAGAAACTAGTCGTCAATACCGAGGCAATCATAGAGAATTGTTTACCTATTAAGGCAATGCCAAAGCTCCCAAAGAAGACAAAAGCCACTACCGAAGCTTCTTAAGAGAATGTGAGATATAACTGCGGCGAAACCGCAATGAGAGGGCGTTTATGGAAGATATAGCATATTGGAAATCTAGACATGAAGAAATATCACCAAGATATATTAAAATAGGTTCGGATATTTGGCATATTAAATATATACATAGATTTACTTGGCACAAGGGATTTTTATTTCTTGATATTGAATTTTATCATTATGAAATATGTGATCACGAAAAAAAAATATTTGAAAATCTTGTCTCTTTATTAAAATATCAAAATATATGGGATAAATATGCAGTTTTAGAGATTTCCGCAAATGATATAATAAAAGAAAATCTACAACATGAAGATCAATGAACTATGATACTGCAATTAAAAAACTAACAGGAGAAAGACCAGATGAGTAAATATATTATAGCATTAGCACTAATGTGCACAGCATCTATCAGCGCGCATACACAGCTTGAAGTTTTTTATATGCAAGTTGATTCTATGTATCTTGAAGCTGTTGTCAATGATGTCCTGTGGGTTCTGCATAAAGAACATCACAAGGTAAAAAGCATACAATACTGTGAAGTTGATCATTTTATATCGAGCTTCATGATCGTTTATGAAAAAAAATGCAGGAAGGGAGAGTAATGTTTAGAGAAAGTGAAATAATTGGCATGTTGAATGATATAACTAAGAAATTAAACGTTGTTATGTCCAAGCCAGAAGGTGATGTTTTTGGTAAATTAGAGAACATCTTAGAGCATTGTGAAGATCTTAAACATAAACTAGATGTTATTGAAGAAGAATGCTTAAGAGATGATGAAGAGTTTAGATTTCAAATAAGATTAGCAGTAAAAGAATATATGGTGGAACAAATACCGAAAAAGAAAAAAGAAACAAAGAAAGTAGAAAAAAAGGTCAGTAAAAAGAAATGAAAACATGGTTTTTTTGTCTATCGGCAGTGTTTATATCGTTCAGTATCCTACATATGATATTTGGTACGACTAACAATGCCTTGTGGTTTGCCGTGGTCGCAAACTTCTGGTTAGTGTTGTCAGATAAGAAATAAGATTGATCTAAAATAAATTCTCCAGCACCCTGAAATTTAATTTCAAAGGTGATAAATTGAAGAACGCAGACCCGATTTTTTTTCCGTCATCTGACATTGATTTATCAATTAGACAACAGATGAATAGGAACTATTCAGATTGTATCAATATCCTACAGACACAATGGGCACAGGCCGATCTTGACCAAAGATTTGCTATGGGAGATCAGGATATCTGGGGACAACTCTTCCCAGGTGTCTCGTCATTCAGACGCAAAATGTTCAACTTCAATCTAATTAATCCGACTCTGCAAGTAGTCTCAGGATTCCAAAGACGCAATCGTAAATCTACTATTTGTATTCCAGTAAAGAAAGAATCTCAAAAGACAGCCGATCAGATCACTAAATGCCTTTATTACGTCCACAATAAGTGTGGGGCCTATCAAGTCTATTCTGATGCATTCGAACAGGGTGCTCTTACGCAAGGTATTGGACTGATCAACATTCATAAGGACAACATTACAGATGATATCAAACTTCGCTATGTGGATTTTAAATCTGTTCTCATGGATCCTTTCATCCGAAGACATGATCTATCTGATTGTCGTTTTATTTGGACCAGACAGTTTTTCGACAGATCTGAAGCCGCTATGCTGTACCCTGATTTTGCAGATAAAATCATGGGACTACCTCCAGGTGGATACAGAGACGATAAGTTCTTCTACATGCCAGAAGTTTACCAGATCCAATTTCCACACCTCATCGCTTTCGACGAATATTGGTATCTATCATCAAGACAAGCAACATATCTTATCGACAAAGAAACGAATGAGACGCAGGAGTTCACGGGTGATGAAGAAGATCTCAGAATTATTAGGCAACGTTTCGGTGATAGACTAAAGATTAGAAAAGGTCCCAAGCAAACAGTCAGAAGAACACTCTTAATTAATGACAAGGTGCTAGTAGATGAACCGAATCCGTACGGTCTTGATAAATACCCTTATGTGCTTAGCCTTGGTTATTTTACTCCTGATACACCTTACTATGCTTATAAATTTCGCGGTATGGTTCGTGATCTACGCGATCCTCAATATCTTTTTAACAGGCGCAAGGTCACTGATCTTGATATCCTCGAATCCCAGCAACAAGGAATAAAGGTAAAAAAAGGTGCATTGGTTACTCCAGATGATTCTCTTAATACAGGTAACGGTCGTGTGCTTGTTATTGATCCTAAATTTCAAATGTCCGATGTCGAGCAGATGCAGATTATACCGCCTGCTCCTGGTATGTTACAGATGGAAGAGATGCTTAAAGGCATCATTAGAGAGATTAGCGGAGTTAACGAAGAGCTTCTAGGTTCTGCAACAGATGAGAAAGCTGGGATTCTTTCGATGCTTCGACAAGGTGCAGGCCTTACAAGTTTACAACGACTCTTTGATCAATGTGATGAGACGCAGCGTCTTTGTGGTGATATTATTGTGGAAATGATACAGAAGAATTGGAGTTATAATAAAATTCAAGACGTTATCGGCGAGGAACCAACCAATGAATTTGATGACAAGGCTTTCTTCGATTATGGTTGCAAGACTATTCAAGGAGTTCTTACAGAAACGCAGCAACAGCTCGAGCTCGGCCAACTTCTCCACCTTGCGGAAATTCAAGCATCTAACCCACCGCCTCCGATCATGGAAGGTATAATCGATGCGATGTACATACAGAATAAGACAGAGCTGAAAGAAAAAATGCAAAAGCATAATGAAGCTCAAAACAAGCAACAACAAGAAATGCATCAACTTCAAATGCAGCAAATGCAGGTCGACAATGCTACCAAGATCAGTTATGCACATAGTCAAGAAGGATTAGCTCAAGAGCGTATAGCTAAAATCCAAACAGATAAAGCTGTAGCGATGGAAAAAGTAAGACGATCAGAAACTGAAGATACAGCACAGCTAGTCAATATTCTTAAGGCACTAAAAGAGCTTAAAGGATTAGATATTTCACACCTAGAAAGTCAGTTGAATGTACTACATAGTATTAATTCCATTGACTTTGACAGTACTGAAAGACAAAAATTAAGAGAAGAAATGGAGCAGTCTGCGAGCGCAGAATCTGCACCAGTTCCTGCACAACAAACCACATGAGGAATATTATGAAAGGTTACAAACAAGGCGATATGAGTCCTGAAGTAAAAGATTACCAACCTAAGATGGCATCTTACTCACAAGCTCAACCAAACAAAACAACTGAGTACATTGCTCGCAGAGATAAGATCGTTGATAAACAATCAAGCGACATCAAAAAGCAAGCATATAAAGGTCGTTATGAGTAAGTCATACAAAGGAAATAAAGTAAGTGTTCAAAAAGGCGCTGTGAATGCTGCTGAAATGACAATGAAACAAATGTCGCATAAGCAGTGTGCATCGGAACGCTATGAACAATTAGATATGTTAAAAGATGGGCAAACCCTAAAATATAACGAACCAAAAAAATGATGCATCAAAGTAGATTTGACCCTTCGCGTCAGACTGTGGGTGCCATAGCTCTGGAGGCTCGTAAGAACACGACTCCAATAGAGTGCGGAGATATGACGAACGAGATCATGAAATCCCTGGTGGATGATCTAAATGAAAGAATCATATCTAATCCTTTTGAGGGACGCCCATTTTATATCACTGTTGTCGAGAAGAAAGATCTCATTCAACCTAACATGATTCACAGGTCATTGAATGCCACTTTATATCGTCCTTACCCTGAGAACAACACAATGGTGTTTTACTGCGACTATAAAGCTAACATCATAAAGTTATGTTGGACTCTTCCTCATTGGTCAGAGATGGACAATATGCTTGAGAATATGGAAAGACGTGATCCCAAGATAATAGCTGACATATATGCGTGGAAGACAGAAAATCTAGTTTACTTTGGGTTTAGTAAAGATGAGAAAGGAAGACCATACGACAATGGTCATCATAGAAATGATCAGTTATTAGCTAGACCTGAAATAAGATCATCACCAGCTTTGGCCATAGGATAATATCTTCTTTGTCCAATGATTCTTCTTCTGTGAAGCTTTCGAAGCATCCCTGCATCCTTCAGAGCAAAAGGCTAATCCTTTTCTATGAAGTGTCTTGTTACAATATCTACAGGCATATCTTTCGATGTATTTTTCTTTCTCTTTGAATTTGCATTTATAGCAAATATCAACGTAAAAATCTTCATCAGCAAATTCTATTGAACAACGCGTGCAAATTTTTGTCATAATTATCTACACAATAAATATTTTCTCCTATAACTTGCAAATAGAAACATTCCATCATGTATAAAGATGAGTATTGAGGTAGTAACGCTCTCACCAAGCACACAAAGGAGATTAAGACATGAGTGAAGAAATCGAAAACAGCGTAGAAACCGAGGTCGCACCCGTCGAAGTCGAAACAAATGTTGAGGCAGAGCCTGTAGTAGATACTTCAGCCGCGGATCGGCAGGAGAGAAACTGGAGAGCTATGCGGCAGAGACAAGAAGAATTGGAAAGAGACATGCGCAGGAAAGATGAGATGATTGAAAAGCTCGTTAGCTTGCAATCAACACCTAAATCATTTGTTCCTGAAGAGCCAGAAGAGCCTGAAGAAGAGTTCGCAACGTATGGTAAAGCAAAGAAAGCGGCTTCGAAAGTGGTAGCTCCACTAGAGAAACGCATTCAAGAGCTTGAGAGTAAATTGGTAGCTCAAAAACAGGCGGATCTTATGCATGACTTAAGACGAAAATATCCAGACTTCGAGGATGTCGTCAACGCTGAAACTTTATCTCTGTTTGAAGAAAAGGAGCCGGAGCTTGCTACCTCAATAGCGGAAACGAAAGATGCTTATAAAATGAGTATTCAAACTTATAAGTACATTAAGGCCCTAAAACTTGATGCAGATGTTCCAAAAGCACGACATGCGCGTGAAGTCGAAAAGAAAATAGAGAAGAACGCTAAAACCGTTCAATCTCCAACTTCTTATGATAAGCGTCCAATGGCTCAAGCTTTTAGAATGACAGATCAAGAAAGAAGCGCTTTATACGAAGAAATGCATAATTTCGCAAGGTTGGCAGGGTCCGCTCCAGAAATGACCTAAGGGTCTTTTACATGGAGTTATAAATGACTGTTTCAATTTCAAGCATGCCGCCGCAAATACAGCAGCGGTACAATGCGAAGCTGTTGTCTACACCAGAAAGAAACTTGATCCACAACTTGTTTGCGGTTCCAGTTGAGCTTCCTGATAACAACGGTTTTATCGATCGCCAATCAAGATATGATCGTCTTGATCTTTTTCCAGTACCAATGGATGATGCAATGACCAACCCACCGAGCCAACAGCTCAATCGTGTGGACGTAGATTGCAGAGTCCGAGTGTACTCAACTTACATCGTGCTTACACGACAAGTTACCATTACCAACGAAGACCCAGTCTTGAACTCAGCAGCTGCTCGTCTTGGACAAGCACTACGCGAAACACAAGACGTTTTACAAAGAGATTCACTTGAGGCAACAGCTTCTGTGGTTAACTGCGTAAGCGGTGGAAACGGTAGAAAATACGTTGCCGTTCTAAAATCTTCTCTGATTGACTTGGAACTCCTCGCTATGGCAGCATAGACGGACAACAAGGGGCAAGTGATGTATAGATATGAAGATTGTCAAAGATGTGGATCGGTAGACGGAGAAAGAATATTTGATGTCAACCAATTAGATGTTTGGGCATATTTATGTCATGAATGTTATGAATTATGTAAACATGATTTCAAACAATCAATATCACAGCCTGAACGCAGCAAGCGAGAAGACTCTATTCCTGAACAAGCGAGAAAAGAATTTAAACAATTTTTAGATGAAACATTCGATAGAAGAATGGAAATTGTTAAAGAGCTTCAAAAGGAAAGAGATGCGGTGCTCTGAACTCTATGGAGACATAGAGAGGCCAGCTGAGAAGATTTGGCCCGCCTAGTAATAGGTCAACAAGTAACAGATAATGGACGTTCCTACAGAGATGGATCTTGCAGACGTTGATGATATCGTGTCAGTTCTTCAAGGAAATGATGCTGAATACATCACAAACATGGTCCCTGGCGAGAACAAATTTGGTACATCACCAATCGGTGACTCATATGGTTGCATGTTGACAACTCGTATGATCCCAGTGCTTAATGACATTGATGGATTCGTACGTAAATTCCAATATCCAAACGTAAGCCAAACTCTCTCCAGTGAATGGGGTGGTGTTAACAACGTTAGATTCTTTGTGTCTTCACAAGGTTCTGTAACGCCTAATGCATCACTTCTAGGTGCTGATGTTGCTAACTGCTTCGTAACTGCTAAAGAAGGTTACAAAGTTGTTTGGCAAGCAGGTGGTAAAGCTAAATTTATTTATCTGCCTCCTGGATACAATAACGACCCATGTATGCTACGTCATACTGCTGGTTGCTCATTCTATCAAGGTCAGTGTATCACTAACGATCTCTGGGTGCAGAATCTCAGATCAACCGGAATTTAAGGAGGATTTATTATGTTACCATATCAAATGATAGCAGGTGGTAAGTTCTCACTTACAACTGCAAATATTGCATCCGGATTAGATCTCTATGTGAATTCACAGAATCCTCCCGACTATATTCTTTTGAAGAGTATTTCTGGTTATGGAGAAGCTAGCGATGCTCAAGCCATAGAATGGTTCTGGGAAAGATCAATGGCGCAAGGTGCCGCGAAGGGTATTCTTCAGTCTTCTGAAGGATCTACTCCTCAGCTTCCTGCTATGACTTCATATAGCATCTCTACTTTAGGTATTTCTACATACGATTCTGCAAATCCACCTGTATTCGCAGCATTGGCAAACACAACTGTAACTGGTAACGCTGGAACATTCGTTGTTTCGATGGCAAGCACTGGATCTATTTCAGTGGGTGACTGGGTACGCTTGTATAACCAAGCAGCAGAACAGCAGATTTCAGGATATAGCTTCCAAGTAACAGCTGTAACTGCAAACGTTTCTATCACCCTAGGCTACATGGCTTCAGGTGGACAAACATTTGCAGCAGCAGGAACATCAGGTTTTGTACAAAAGTACATTCCAGGATTGTTCTATCCACATTGGAACTATATTGCGAATATCAGCCAAGCGACTGAAGCTGTTGTTTCGTTCACTGGTAAGAATGATTATACCCCAGGTCAAATCGTTTCTTTCCGCGTTCCTTCCGAGTTTGGAATGGATGAGATGAACAACAAGCAAGCAAGAGTGCTTAGCGTAACCAATAGTGCAACTGTTTCTTCGATCACTTTAGATCTAGACAGTTCTGGTTTTACAGCATTTGCATTTCCAACAAGTCTCGTTGCTGAAGCTGGAGTTTCTCCTGCAGTTTGCTTACCTTCTTCTTCTGGTGTAGTACCTGAAGCAGGAAGTGCAAGCGTACCTCAAGAGCCACCTGGAACTAACTTGCGTGATTCGTTCGACAATCGGAACAAAAGGGTAATCCATCTTGGATCTGGTTTGTTCAATGTGTCCGCACATACATCCGACAACGGAGATGTGTGGTTATGGCAAGCGTTTAAGTACGACGACTATAAAGCATACTAGTACATTTGGGGGGCTAAATGCCCCCTTCTATAAAAAGGAGAATTATGAGAATTACAGAATATAAGAGAAAACAGGCCGTTCCTCTAGATAGAGAAAAAGCAAGCGAGTTGATCAAAAAGACACGCAAAGAACATGAAAAAATGGTTAAAGGTAAGTTTGAGTTTCTTGATGCTAACGGCGGATGGATCGATTTCACATATAGATTCTTCCCAGGCGATCCAATTCAAACAATCCATCTTATTCATGGCGAAGTCGTCGATCTTCCTATGGGGCTTGTAAAGCATTTAAACAACACAGTTAAAAAAGTTAGAAAGCTTGATATGGTAGATCTTGATCAAACAAAGCGTGGTGTCCCTGCTGCTTATAACATCGAGTCTAGACTAAGATTTACACCAGTGGATTTTTATTAATGGCCAATGTCCTTTATCCAAAGTTGAAATATATCAACGCTATTACTAATGCTCAGAATGCAGTCGTGACTTTCACGGCTGATTCTGATTTTACAGATGGCGAATATGTCAGCTTTCGTGTTACAAAAGATTTTGGAATGTACGAAATTAATCAGCGTAGAGGAAGGGTTTTGAGCCATACTAGCGACACGATTACGGTGGATATAGATACACTATCTTACACATCATTTTCGTATGCAGCATTAGGTACAGCAGGTACAACACCTCCGACATGTGTGCCAGCAGGATCTGGTATAATTCCAGATAGCAACCCATCTACAGTAAATTTACATGATAGTTATGATAACAGGAGAACTTAAGTGAAAAACGGTAAGAAATTAGCTAAGAAGGTTGTAAAGCACCTTAAAGAAGATATTCACGAAAGCAAAGAATCTATCAAAGAAGATAAACAGCTCATTAAAGTAGCTAAGAAGAAGAAAAAATGAGCATAGGATTACTTTCAGATATAGTTAAGAAAATAAGGCTTCTCACGGTATCTGCAAACACATTCCAGCTAGGAGATTCTCAGATAATAGATTATATCAATAGCTATTATCTCTATGATTTTCCTGCACAATACAGAAGTCTTAAGCTTAAAGATGTTTTTGTGTTCAACACAACAAAGGGTGTAGATACATATCCGTTTGACTATAACAATTGGTCAACGGTTGAAGCGCCTTGTTATTGTGAAAAGATTCCAATACAGCTTTATCAATCTCCAAATGGATTTCGAGGGATTAACTTTAACTGGCAAACAGTTCAACAATTGACAACCTCAACAGGAGTCACAGGACCTTATTCAGGAACATTACAAAATACACCTATATTACGTAGTGTTAATAATAACCCTATGGCTAAATCTCCATTAACATCAAATTCCCCATTTCCACAAGGAAACCCAGTATCTTTTGCTCCATCAACAGGTGCAACAAATTATCCAAGTATTTCAAGAGTCCAAAATTTACTTATTACAGTTAATGTATCAAATGGTCAGACTTTAAATGTCTCTGATGATGGTAATGGAAATTTAATAGGAGACTGTCAAGCAGGTGGAACAATAAATTATGCAACAGGAGCAATAGCTGCACTTACATTTACAGCAATACCACCTTCTGGTGAAGTTATAAATGTTCAATATATCCCCGTTGTCTTGAATATACCTCAGTCAATCATGTTCTATCAAAATCAATTCACTATGAGACCTGTTCCAGATAAAGGCTATGCAGTAGAAGTCACAGCTTACAGACTTCCTTCACAGGCCCTTCTTGGAACAACATCAGATACATCTCCTAATATGGATGGTGTACCTGAATTAAAAGAATGGTGGGAAGTTATAGCTTTTGGCGCTTCTAAGAAGATTTATCAGGATAGGATAGATAACGAAGGTGTTTCTACTATGGATGCTTATTTGAAAGAAGCTATCTCAAATGCAGAAACACGCACATACGCTCAACTCGGAAAACAACGTACACCTACCATTTTCGGAGATCAATCTAACAATGTAAATGGCAATGGAAATGCTTTTGGTTGGGGTGGTGGAGCTGGATTAGGATTTTAACAAAGGAAATAAAATGAAAGAATCGCCTAAAGCAAAAAGTAAAGTAAAAAAGGTTATGAAAGAATATTCCGCAGGAAAACTACACTCAGGTTCAAAGAAAGGGCCAGTAGTAACTAAACCTGCTCAAGCAAAAGCAATAGCAATGTCGGAAGCTGGTCTTTCAAAGAAAAAGAGGTAACAAATGACATATTCAAATACTCCAAATACCGGAGATACCTTAGGAAGCACAAGGGTTCCAATCAATACGAATTTCTCATTAATTCAAGCAGGAATTAGCCAAGATCATAATGCTCTTGGTACAGGCGCAGGAGTGGCAGGTAAGCATACAGTTATTCACCTGGCTGAACAAGCAACAGAAGGTCAAACGACAGCGACAGAATCGGCTTTATATACAAAGTCGGGTGGAAATGGTGATATATTTGCAAGAAGTCCGAATCATGTGGATGTTTTGCCTAACGGAGAATATCAATTAACATCTTTTAGTGATGCTAATATTGCATCATTTGGTGAAAGTATATTAGTAGGTTTAAATACAAGTGGATGGACATTTTTACCTGGTGGCCTATTATTACAATATGGCAACGAAGCATTCTTAGCAGCTGTTACTCACACTATTACTTTTCCAGTACCATTTAAAGTAGGAACAAAACCATATTCAATAACTTTAGGAAATTCATCGAGTGGTGGTCAAGTTATAGGCGGTGCTTTTACAACTAATGTTTCATTTGATTTACAAAATACAGTTTCAAATTTAGCGGCTAATATTTATTGGATGGCCATAGGTAAAGCATGACCTTAACACCATATTTAATCCAAGGATATCAAGCGGGTCTTATGCAAAATAAGAAACCTTTTGCTTTGATAGATACAGCTTTTCCTGAACTAACAAATGCTTATTGCTGGAGAGAGAGAATTATTAAAAGAGAAGGTCTTAAGCTAGCAGGACGATATAGGCGTTATTTCTTTAATGATTCTATAGGAAATAGTGGTGCTAGTCCTTGGACTTTTAATATTTATACAGCCCATGTCCCTGCAATAGTTCCCGAAACAGATGCACAAATTCAAGCTGGCAGCGTAGTTATTTACATAGGAGCTTCTGTAGTAACTGGAGCAATTACAGGGTATACAAATGCTGATAATGCTGAGGTAACAGCGGCAGCACATGGCCTGGCTACAGGAGATGTTATAGAGATAACAGGTGTTGTTGTCGTTCCTGGTACAGGACCTGCTGACATTAACGGAAATGTTTATACCATTACGGTAACATCAGCAAACACCTTTACTCTGGGTGTAAGTTCTCAAATGTGGGGAGTATATTCAAGCGGTGGAACATGGTCACATGAAGTCGCAGCAAATCAAAAGCTATTCGATCAAGGTGATGGAACTTTAGCAACAGATCCTGCAAGTGGAACAACAGGTATTATTAATTATTTAACCGGAGACGTTACTTTAACAGGTGCCACGGCAGCAGTTGCAGCAGCAATCGATTTTGCCTATTTTCCTGGACTTCCTTCTATGGGCATTATTATACGGGAACGTGTCGGAATAAATGATGAACAAACCGTATTTTTTGATACAAAATATGCTTATATACATGATGGAAATAACTTTCAAGAATTCATTCCTGGTACAACATGGACTGGATCAGATTCTGATTTCTTTTGGGGAACTAATTATAGGGGTGTAGAACCTGGAGATCGTCTTTTTTTCGTAACAAACTTTGTTATAAATATTACAGGTGTAGGTACAAGAGACCCTATAAGATATACAGATGGTTCAACATGGACAGATTTTACGCCAATTGTAGGAAGCATACCAACTGATGAAGTTTACCCTGATTTTGCAGGTGGAGTAGGACCGTATAATGGAACACTGTCAAATTTACCTATTATTCCTGGAACTGTAGTTATAACTGTAGAGACAGTGCCTCCTATTGTATATCGAGATACACCAAAAGACGGAACACTTGTAGCCAGCGGACTAAACACAGGAACTATAAATTATACAACAGGTGCATTTGTTTTAAATTTTAATCCATTAATTTCAGCAGGCACATATGGAGTAGAAGCAACATACAATTATGGAACTTCTTTTCTACAACAAGCAAGAATATTGTTACCATATTATGGGAGATTAGTAGCTTTAAATGTGTGGGAAGGAGAAACAGTAGCGACGTCGCAGAATATATTTAATCGTTGTAGGTTTAGCCAGGTTGGCAATCCTCTACAAGAAGATGCTTGGAGGTCAGACACATTTGGTAAAGGTGGATTTATTGATGCGCCTGTCAATGAAGAAATTATATCCGCAATATTCTATAAAAATACACTAATAGTATTCTTTGAAACGACTACCTGGCAACTGCGTTATGTGGGTGACTATGGTTTGCCATTTATTTGGGAAAGAATATCTAGTGATTTTGGCTCAGAATCAACTTTTTCAACGATATTATTCGATACTGGCGTTTTAGCTGTAGGTGACAAAGCTATTGTAAGTTCCACGGGGAACAATATTCAAAGAATAGATCTAGACATACCTGACAAAGTTTTCACATTTAACAATGCAAATAATGGAGTAAAACGAGTTCATGGCATACGAGATTATCAAAAAGAAGTTGTCTATTGGACGTATTGTGATGGATCACAAAGAAATGAAAATGCAAAATATCCTGATTTTTCTTTGTTATATAATTATAGAAACAACACATTTGCTATATTTAGAAATAATGTCACAACATATGGTTATTTAAAAGCACCAGGTGGAATTTCATGGAGCAATACTTCGGTAACTTGGGATGATCCTGTGCCTTGGGATGAAGAAGTAATAGAAAACTTTCCATTGGTTGTTTCGGGAAATCAGCAAGGTTTTGTGCATCTTTATGGATATCCTGACGTTGAAAATACAGCAGATTCGCTTGTCGATGCTTTAGATCAAGAGTCATTATTCATTAAATCTATAGATTTAACAGTGATGCCTATACGGATAACAGTTCCTAATCATAATTTGAAATCAGAAGAGATAATCTATATAGTAGGTTTGAATTTTCTTAATGCAGCACAAACAGCAGTATTAACAACAGATTTAAATAATTCTTTCTATACAGTTTCGAGAATAGATGCAAATGTGATTGCTATTTCGAAATACAATCCAATTCTAAATGCAACTCAAAACTTATATACATTTACTCCTGTGAATACCGCAGTATACATAGGCGGAGGAATGTTAGCTTTATTTCCAAAATTAAACATAAGAACAAAAGATTTTAACCCTTATGACAAGAAGGGACTAAGCTCGAAGCTTGCTTACATTGATTTTTTGGTCGATGCAGTAGCAAATGCAGCTATCACGATAAAATTGTTTGTTAATTCAGTTCCAAGCGATGGCAATGAGGCTAATCTTTTAGTGGGAAATCAAAACGTAGAGCAGTCATTAACAGCCTTTGGAAATATTACCAATATAACTCAGGCTAATCCTGGAGTCATTACTACACAGCAACCTCATGGTTTAAAATCAGGAGACAGTATTCGAATAAATAGCGTCGGAGGAATGACACAGTTAAATACGGGTGCGGACAGGATTATAACATTTATAACTACAACATCCTTTTCGATAGGTGTAGATACATCAGCATTTACCGCTTACACATCAGGCGGAACATATATTCAGACCAATCATCCTTTTTACATACCATCGTCAAATTATGCATGGCATAGGTACTACGGAGGATGCAATGGACAGTTTATTGCAGTAAATATCACATACAACAATCAATTGATGAATACTTTATCAACCCATCAGCAATTATTGGTATTAAATGCTATGAAATTGTGGGTTAAAGAGGGTACTAGGAGTATATTTTGAGTTATTCGAGCGACAATCCGCAGATTACAAACCAGTTAGAAACAACAGTCGATTTCGAAGGCAGCGAAAGGCTATTCAAAGATACTTTGACAAATGCTTATCGCAAAGTTGCTACATCAGTTAATGCCAAAACAGGTGGTCTTTATCAACCACAAGAAATATCAAACTCAGAACAGTATTTTACTCCAAATAATCCACAGAAATTAAGAAACGTCTATCGAATGACTGTAGATTTTGGTGGTTTGCCAAATAATACGACTAAATCAGTATCTCATGGAATAAATTTTACTTCAGAATTCACATTAACAAAGGCTTACGGAGCATCTACAGATGCAGATAGTCTTCTTTACATTCCGCTGCCTTACGCATCTGCTACTGGGGCAAATATTGAGTTGTTGATAACTGCAAGCCAAGTAACTATAATCACGAATAGCAACAGAAGTAACTTTATCATCACCTATGTGGTGATCGAATATTGTAAAACACAGTAGGAGTATATATGGCAGGTGTGATGGATTTTCTTTTTGGTTCTGAGGACAAGTACAACAAGCTTGAAACCATGGCTCCCGAACAAAAACAATTGTTTCAACAAATGTTACAAATGCTAGGTGGACAAGGAGGGCAACAGGGAGGTGGTCAAGCAGGAATGCAGCATCTTATGGAGCTTCTTAATCCATCATCTGAAGCTTACAAAAAATTCGAGCAGCCATATATGCAACAATTCGAGCAGCAAACAGTCCCAGGCCTCGCAGAGCGCTTTGCAGGAATGGGAGGCGGTATGGGAGGAGGAACATCTTCAAGCGGATTTGGGCAAGCCTTAAGCAGCGCAGGAAGCAACCTACAGAGCCAATTAGCCGGAATGAAAACAGGTATGCAAAGCCAAGCGGCAAACTCGCTCTTACAACAACTACAGCAGATGTTAGGACAGCAGTCATTCCAATATGGACACCAGCAAGCACAGCAAGGATTTATCCCTCAATTAGCTCTAGCAGGAGCGGGTGGATTTGCACAAGGTTACGGAGGTACATTTTAATGCCACAAGTATCAATACATGAAAGAGGTCCATCCAGAACAGGATTACTTGCTCAGGGACTAGGGCAGGCTTTAGGTCAAGTTGGTGGTCAAATAGCAGGAAGAGAATATCAAAAAGGGCAACTTAATACAGCTATTGAAAAATTGAGACAAAATCCAGGTTCAACTCCAATAGATACTGCAATTAATTTTATACAAGCAGGAGCAGGAATACCAGGTTTTGAAAAATATGCTGGTAAACTATTTCCTCTTCTTATGCAATATTCCCAGGCTGGTGCAACTGGAGAAGGTGGTTTACCGACTGGAGCGGAAGAAATGAGCCCAGATGATGTTAGGGCACAAAAAATAGCTCAGCAATATAATCTTGAGCCAAGAAAGCAATTGCCAGGGTTTATGGAAAAACCAGGTCAAGAACAACAGCTGAGACCAGGAACTCAAGGAGTATTTCCAGAAAATATGCCCCAAATGGGATTTCCATCGAATGCGCCTCAAGCAGCTACTTCTGGTCAAGTTAGGCCTGTTTTAGATGAAAGACAAATTGAACAGCAGGCAATGACACTTTTTAACCAAAGAAAAAGGGCTGGAATACCAACTACATTGACAGAAGCAAAGTCAGAGATTAGAGATAAAAACAATGCTGATATAGCTTACAATCAGATTGTCAAATCAGAAACTCAAGAAAGAATAAAATCCCAAGCAGAATCAGGTTTGGCAGCAGAAACGATGCTAACCAATTTAATGCCTGAGGCTTCCGATGAAGAAAAGGCTATCTTCAGTAAAATGGGAGAAAACCTTCGCTTAAATGAAAGTGGTCAGGGTGTTCGCAGTGAAGCTGATTTTAAAAGAGCTTTGGCAAAAGAAGCAGAAAAATTTAAGAACTCAATCAGCAAAGTAGAAAATAGCTTGGACCATCCTAGATGGTGGAAACTTAATCAAAATCTCATGGGAAAAGGAAAGACATCAGATCAGGCAGCTTCAGACATGAGATCTCTTCTAAAGCCATTATTAGACCTTGGGCTTTATGATAAATCCCGTCGTCTACTGACTGAAAAGGGCTTTTACCCTGAAGAGATTGAAAAAGTAATCAATCCGATTGATACACGTACTGAATCTTTTCTAAATTCTACGCCAAAGGCATCGGAAGTTTACACTGATAGCAGGGGCGGTCACATGCCTATAGAAAGAGTCTATAGCGAAGCTGACAGAAAAAATCTAACAAGCTCTTTAAAAGACATTCTAGGAAAGAATCAGAATTCTAGCTTGCTTCTTATTAGAAAAGGAATGGAAGACAAAGGATATGACTGGAGAATCTTCAAAGATTCTATTAATGATATCTTAAAGAGTGATGTAAAACTATCAGATGACCAATTTAATCAACTTTCTAATCTAGACACACCACCATTAGACCTTTTAGATAAAATGCTCCATGGAATAGGAATTATAGGTAGATAATGACAGCCTTAATAACCAAAGCTTTGTCCAGTGGATTCACTTCAAGTCAAGTGGTGAAAATGCTCATTAAGCAATTTCCTCAATACAAAGAGCAAATTGAAAAAGCTTTGGCAATAGGTTATGGTGCCGATAAGATCCTGCAGCAGATAAAAAAAAACAAAAAAGGTCAGCCAACTATCAGTAACGAGTTTCT
>ERZ869929.169-NODE-169-length-40261-cov-8.303014_pt1 | contig 40261 bp, 62 predicted proteins | sample MGYA00579312_ERZ869929 | MGnify/ENA primary metagenome ERZ869929 (study PRJEB32216, sample SAMN09231818) | wastewater metagenome | place: USA: Maryland | collected 2016-08-09 | study: EMG produced TPA metagenomics assembly of the PRJNA472060 data set (Reclaimed... | reverse complement strand
ATAAATTTAAAGCTGTTCCAGTATTTGAATTGACCGACAGTTGAGTCGTTGTGTTTAAAAAGTTTGCTTTAATAAACTCCATTTAAATTACCCCACTATCAAATGCAACAGACTCGTTATTTCTTCTTAATTTTAATAACTCTTTATCTAGTGCTAATGCAAATTCTCTGGCCTCGGTTTCACTTCCCATCATACCACCATTAACAACAAGGGTAATGTTAGTCCCGCCGCCGCCTAATCCAAATTCTGAAAATCTATCCAAAGGGATCACAGCTTCTGCTTGCCCACCTTCACCAATTGTTGCTTGAATACCTCCAGGTCTTGGCATTACGACACCGCCCTCTGCTAATTGAACGCCAGAAACAGAAGCTACTTGTGAAGCAATAGCAGCACCAACTCCAGCAGCTAAAGCAAAGTTAAAAGGCGGCGGCGCAGCAGATAATGCTCTAGTAATTGCTACTGGGCCTTCAATAGCTATTTGAGTTAGAGCGGCAGCTTTTCCAAGAGCTGCTAAATGTTTATTACTAGAATTTTGAATTGTTGATACTTGAGATAAAACATCTTTTGTTTGTTGCAATTTAGCTTCATTTACTTTTGCTTGATTTTCTAATTCTGTTGCTCTGTATTTATCGGCTAAAGCTGCTGTTTTTTGAGCTTGTGTTGTTGCTAATTGATATCTCTTATCTGCTGCTGCCGCCTCTGCTGCATAAACCGCAGAGTTTTTACCTGACAAAAGAGCTAATTCCATTTGAGTTTTTAAATCACTTTGTGTAATTAAATTTTGCAAATCTCTCTCTTGATTAGCTAAAGCATCTTGTTGAATTATTTCATTTTTTCTTTGAAGAGATTGAATTAATAATTGCTCTTCTTGTTGAGAAGATTGAATTTTAGATTGTAAATTGGCATTTTGTAATTCTAATATTTTTGCATTATGTTCTTGTTCAATTCTTTCTCTTTCGTTTGCAAGGTCATCAAAACCATTTTCCAAAGCAGTTTTTGCAGCTGCAAATTGACCATTTATTAATAAACTAATTGATCCAGCAATTGTTCCAAAAACACCACCAATTGTTGTTCCTAAACTTTGAAATGCATATACAACAGAAGTAGATATTCTTGTTAAATAATTAAATCCATCTCCTATTATATTTATAAAAGAATCAGCTTCAGATGATGAGTTAACTAATTGATTTAAAGATTGAGCTACAATTGTTATAGTTGGAGCTAGTTTTTGACCTAAATTTTCAAAAAGTTCTCCAACTGATTTTGATAATAATTGTAAAGCACCTAAACCACCAGTTGCTGCTTCTGCTTGGCCTCCAAATTTAGAGTTAAGGCCTTCTAAAACTTGAGACATTTTTTCAGATTTAGAAGCCGTAGCTGTTACTTCAATTCCATATCTAGCTAAAGCATTAGTGCTAGTTCCAACTGCTTTACCAACAAGCTCGGCTGCTTGTGCTGCATCTATGCCTTGAGCTTGTGCAAAATCTAAAATTGCTTTTGTATTTTCTTTAGTAAGCTGAACTCCTCTTGCTTGTTGAGAAAATGCTGATTGAGCAGCAATGATTTGCTCGTCACCAAATAATGTTACTTTAGAAAGAGCGTCTGCTTGTGCTAAATAGGAATCTTTAAGTTCTTTTGAATAAATTCCATTATTAACCATTGCCCTGGTTAATGAATTTACAGCTTGCTCTTGTTGAGAGTATTCACTAATACCTTTTATAATTGCTGCGGTTAATATACCAAAAGCAGCGACTCCAATCGTTCCAATTTTTCCTAAATTATCTTGTACTTTTTCTAAAGCTTCTTCGCCTGCTGTTTTTATTCTTAGTAATAAACTTGCTTCTTTATCTGCCACGCATCCTTGCTTTCTTATTAGCTTTTTCTATTTGTTTAGCTTCTTCTGTTGAACCGCAAGAAGCAACTAATAAATTAAATTGAAATTTGTCAGCGTCTAAATCTAAAAAACTACTAGGAACAATTCCATATCTTTTAGAAAGATAATCTATTTCAATAAGTTTTTCTCTTGAGAGATATATTGTTTCATTTTTTTTTTACCATAAGTAAATTCCATAATTTCATTATAAATAGAAACAACCATATCCCAATCAACAAAAAGTTTTTCTACATGGACTCCATTCCCGTCATCAGTAAAACTAAGCTTAGGAGAAACAACACCAGAAACAAGAACATGACTGAAATGTTCAACAACCTTTTTATCAGCCAAATAATTATTATTTTCATTATTCTTTGTTTTATAGACATCATAAGTTTGCTTTAAAACTTTTGCTCCCTCTAAATAGTTTATTGTATTTATTTTTTTAATAACAAATTTAACTCCTGAAACTTTTATTTTTTTTGTTTCATTTAAATATGATGTTAAATCTTTATTAAAAATCCATCCAAAAAAACTAAGCATAAGAACTCGTATCGTTAATAACTACTGCTTTTACTGCATAACCTGATGTTGTTGGATCTCTTAAAACAGCAAATGTTACTTCACTTGTTAAAGGTTCGTTTGGTCCACCTATTTCTGGATCACCTGCATCTGATATAATAACATATGGCATTGTTAACTTAATTGATTCTTTTAATTTAGATCCTGACATAGTGTTGCCTTCAAAATAAAATTCAGCAGCAAGTCTTGTTCCAGCCATCATTGCACCATAAGCTGTAGTAGTATCAAATCTAATAGTGGCTTTTAATTCAAATTGAGCTAATCCAGCAGGTAATACGTCAATTGTGTCTCTTCCGATACTTCTTGATGATGAATCAGCGTTTAAATTATTAGTAATTTTAAAACTCATATTTTGAACTAACCAATAACTTGATGATGTTAAACTAGATGGAGTAGTCTCAACTGAAAATCTTCCATTTACAAAACTTAATGGGATTTGAGCATTGGCACCAGTTCCAGATACAGCATTGCTAGTTATGGTTGCATCTTTACCAATCATTGAAACTGACATCATTAACGCTTCATCAATTTCTGCATTTAATTCAAAATCATTTACTCTTAAGCCTGAATATTCAAATATTTTACCATTTGTTCCATCACCTTTTCTAGAATTAATACAAAGACTTGAATAAGTTGTTAAGAAATTATTTATATCAATTGTATGCTGAAACGTTGCTGCTCCAGTAGTGTCCCCAGTAGCAGTCGCTGTTACTACAGCACCACCACCAAAAGCATTTTGTAAAAGATAATTACAGGCAACAGATCTAGGAGAAAAATAACCCTCTAATGATGCTTCTAAAGTTCTTCCTAATTGAATAAAATTAGAATTAGTTCTTGATGTTTGTATTTCTTCTAAAATTTTAGTTTCTTTCAACATTTTTAAGCTAGCAGATAAAACATTTAATGCTGCTGTTGCAGTATTGTAAACACCATATGTTGTTTCTCTACCAATATTTATATAAGATAAATCTCCTACTAATACACCTTGTCCTACAGCCATGGGTCCTCCTAAATACTTTTAGCAACAGCAATTAAATGATTTTTTTGAATAAAATCTAATTTTGTTCTTATTTCTAAAAGTTTTTTTTGATATTTATTATGTTCTGCAATTAATAGATTAACTTTATAGGCATCATCAACTTGATATCTATATTGCATTTGATGCTTTAATTTTCCACTATATTTTAATTGAAGTAAAGAATCTTTTGAGCACTGGACTACAGGTAGGTTAAAAGTATCAATATATTTTTTAATCCAATCCCTTGAAAAAGTTAAATTACCACTAGTATATCCAAACTTTCCAGATGGAGTATTAAAATAAGAATGACACATATATTTTGCCTTACCATCTGCATCTTCATCAAAAGCATAATATTTACCATCTAAAGTCCAAGAGTAATCAAAACCAATTAAAAGTATTTTGTCATATCCAAAAAAGTTTTTTCTACCTTCATTATCAGACTGTGTTAATAAAATAATCATTGCATTTGAAACATTAGTCCCAGCTGGAATAAAGTTTTTACAGCCTGATAATTCACTAAATTCTAAATGAGATTCAATTACATCTTTATTTACAAAAAAATATTTTTCTTTCCAATTTCCATTTGTTGTCCATTCTGGATTACCGCAAACATTTATAAATAATATTGTTTCATCAAGTTGGTTTTTATATTTTTCCATATATTTTTTATAATCAACATTAGCATCACAAACTACGCAATAAGTTGGCTTAATTCCATTATCTAGTAAATGTCCAAGTGTTTTATCACAGCAAAGAATATCAACATTATCTTTATGTTTTTTTATTGTTTCTATTTCCTGCTCAAAAGAATAACCATTAGCAACGCATAAAACAGCTTTGCCAATTCCAATATTAGCAAAATCATTTAATGGCTTTTGTATAAATTTAGAATGAATCTTAGCGTGCTTTATCCATTGCTCAGACCATTGATTATAAGCAGTTTTTGATTGCTTTATTAATACTTCATCTCTCATCGGGGGTTTCTCCTTGTTTTAATAATATACTTCACAATCTAAATTTATTATTCCTGATCTCAAATGAGTTTGTTCATCTAATATGGTTGTATAATATTTGCATTCTGATACTTTTTGCCAATTACAAGAGTTTGATAAATTATAATCAGATCTAAGTATGAGCTCTATATTTTCCATTAAATAATTTATATCATCATCTGCTGGATCTTTTGTTACATCAAGAAAATTATTATTCCATATAGATCCAACTATTGAAACACTCACAGTTGCTCTTCTTTTTATATTTAATTGATCTTTTGCAATATCATTTGAAGTAATTTGTTTATTAGTTACATAACAAGTTACTAATGGGAAAAAAGAAGCTTGAGGGATAATCATTTCTGGATTAACAGTTAAAACTTTTTTTACTCTTTTTGAGTTTGATAAATCAGCAGATAAATCAATTAAACTTGCTGTAGTTGTGTTTGATGAATCTAGTAATGATTTAATATTTGATTTTATTGAATTTAAATTAACTCTTGATGCCATTTAAATTCCTTTTTCTAAAATAAATTGTAATGTTTGCTCTTCTATTTTATTCATGGCCTTTTCAGATAACCACATAAAATCTCTTTTTGGCAATTTAGAACCACCTTTATCGTGGGCAGCGGCATAAGGAAAACCTGATTTTGTTTGTGCATCATTAAACCATAAAAAACCAGAATTTGTTTTTTTTACTTTAGATGGTTTAAAATTATTTCTTAATCTTCCATTATCCTGAAGAATTTTATTGCCACCTTTGCCTTGTTTTTCCATTTGCTCTTTATATAATTTAGACCATTTTTTCCATGGTCCTTTAGATCCTTGCTCATCTTCAAAATGTCTTATGACATCTTCATATACAATTGATGATAATAATCCTGTATATTCTTTTTTCCCATCTTTAATGTTTTTTAACTTAGAATTGATATTATTTAAAAAATCTCTAACTTCTTTATCATCAAATTCAGTGTATAAAATATCAGCCATTTTAAAGTCTTTCTGACTTTATATCTTCTAACTTGTTTTGATCAATTTCCCAATTTAATGGATCATCTTCATTAAATGTATTTGAATAATTTGAAGTTGTGCTTCTTGCCGCATAACTAGAATTAGACATGTCAGAAATAACACTTCCGTCATTGTCTATTAAATCAAGCTCATATTTAGAAATGGCTTTTAAGTTTGAAATTGCATCATCAATAAAGAATTTACCTCTTTGCATTGATTCTTTACCACCTCGACTATTGTGTTGATGCATATATCCAATTGCTAATTTTTCCGTCAAACTTGTAACTATTGGCGGGATAGCTGTTGAAGTATTAAAACTTCCAATATCATATCTTTTTGATAAATATTTATTAACTTCATTTTCTGCATGAGTTATGCAACGAGAAGCTAAACTTGTGGTGATTGAATCAAATGTTGTTCCAATCATAAAAACTTCTAGACTTGTCGTCGTTGCATAAATTCCCATGTTTTACCAATCTTTATCTATTTAATTGTTTTAGTTTTGTTTCACAAAAACTTTCTAATTCATGTGGTTCAACAAAAACTTTATCTTTCTTCCAAATAGTAATCATATCTTTTAATTGAGAAGATTCTGTTTTTTTTGTTCCTAATTTACCAACGTACTCATTATAAACACCATTTGGTTTAACGGTAAATTTAATTACTTTTTGCCCTTTAACTGTAAAATAACTTTCATATTTTGATTTTTTCTTTTTAGATTTTTCTTGAGCTAATTTTTTAGCTTGTTGATTAGCTTCTGTACCTTTTGCCTCAGCAAAGGTTAATGATTTATCATCCATAAATTCTCCTTAATATAGAAGGGTTTATAAATAGGCCAGCCTCTTAAACCCCTCGTAAAAGAGGCCAGCCCAGTATATATTAAAAATATAACACTAATTAAATAGTGTTATTGATTAGATAACCTGTCAATGATGCCACAACTTTATGTTGATATTTTACTTCAACTTCAATTGCGTCAGCATTTCTTTCGTCATCAAACCAAGATCTAACTCTAGGAGTTGATCTAATAAATGTATAACCGCATGAAGGAGTTTTAATGCCTCCGCCACCTGCTGGTTTCCATCCAAGGAATGCAAAGTCTGCAAAAAATGGAGAGATTGAAGCTGCTAGCCCATTAGCCGCAGTGTCTTGAACAGCTGTTGGTACTAACAATTCTTGAACTCCAATTAAACCTTGAATCATAGATTGAGTTACTTCACTAGAAGTGTATTTAACTCTATCAAGTACAGATACATGGTTTTTAATTGCGACAAAACCATCTCTTGGTAAAATTGCAAAGTTTGGTGTTTTACCAGAATTGTTAATAACAGTAGTCATACCAGTGTCAAAAACAGGGATAGGATCAGAGACTGTAGTATTTGCTGACCAAACATTTGTTGCTGTTAATGATACATTTAAAGACCAGTTTGTGGTTGTAAACAATGAAGCAACAGATAATTCAATTCTTCTGTAAATTGCATCAGTTAATGACTCAACAGTATCTACTTTCAAAGAGCCTTGATCATTATTTTCTTCTTCATCTACACCAACATAATCTTTTAAAGCATGTTGTTCTAAAGCATATGAAGCTAAAGAAAATTCAAAAGTAAATTCTCTTGCAACACCTTTAGCTGCTCTTTTAGTTTCTGGAACTTTAAAGCTTCTATCATAAACTCTGTAATAATCAGTATCTTTCATTACAGGAATTTGTGGAAAAACTTTATCCCAAATGTATTCCGAATTCTTATATTGAACTGAAACATTTGAGAGTAATTGGTTAACATGTAATTGTGATTTTAAAGGCATTTTTTTACTCCTTTTCTATTTCAGTCAATTATGGAATTGATTTGAAATGTGGGTTAATTAATACGTCTGCAATCGTCCCTGTTGCAGCGACTGTAGGTCCAACTAAAATTCCGATAACAAAAGATCCAGCTGTTACGTTAACATGCGGAACTCCTTGTCCAGCATTATTTGAAGCAACATAAGATCCACTTGTCACCGTATCATTAAAATAAAGTGGTGAAATACCTGCCATATTAACAGGAATTGCCGCTGTTGTATCAAGAATTGTATCTTGAGTAATGCCGATAGGAAGTTCACTAGCTGATGCTGGAAGTTTAACTGTGTTAGCAGTTCCGGTTAATGCTGTTACAATTCTATAAGCTGCAATTGTTGCATTAGCTCTCATTGAAATTGGTGCAATATGTGACATTATAAAACTCCTTTCTTATTTCTTTTTATTTTCTTTCATGCAAGCTTTTACTGCTTGAGAATAGTTACATTTGTTGTCTTTCATGTACTGCTGAACTTGTTTTTCCATTTCAGCCTCTTTGTCATTATTCATATTTGCTTTAGATGAATTATTAGCAAAATTAACATCTTTTGAAGCATCATATAATTTTAAAAGTTCTTTAATTGTATCTTTTTTTGATATCTTTTTAGCTGTGTATTCTTTTTTTTCTGGTCCTACCAACTCAATAATATGTTCTTTCATAGCAGGAGTTGCTAATTTTTCAGCAACTAATTGAGTAAAGAATTTTTCATTTTCTGCATCTTCTTTTTCAGCTAAAAGTTTTAATTTTTCATTTTCAGCTTCTAATTTAAACTTTTTAAGTTCTTCAATTTCTTTGTCTTTTTCAGATTGTTTTAAAGAAAATTCTTTTTTTTCTTGTTCCAATCTTTCAGCAGCTAATCTTTGCTCTGCTAATTCTTTTTCTAACTGTAATTCCTTTTCAGTTGGCATAATATTTAACTCCTTTTTATTATTATCATCCAAATCAAATAATTTAAGATCAAGAGCCTCCCCTTGTCCTACTTTTTCATAAGTGTCTTTTTGGCTATACATTGCTAAGATGTCATTTAAGTTCATCACACCTGGTGTGTCTGATCCTAGCAGAGCAACAGCGGCCAGCATTCTTTTATATACTTTTTGGCCTATTTTGATATTCCAGAAAATTTCTGATGAAACTTTTCTATATGCTCTTGCTTTTATTAAAGCATACACCTTACTGGGTATGTCAACAAAATCTGCTACTAATTTATCACCAACTATGTATATTTTTTCAATCCATCCGGCTGCAGGAAGCCCGTCTCTTTGTAAAAGTTCTTGTTTTTGGTCGTGACCTAGTTTTAAAAATGGTCTAGCTCCTTCCTTTGTTTCGTTAAAAGCTTTTACCATTTCCATTAAATCGTCTTTAGTGTATTCGTCACCGTTCCATTTACCAGCCGAGAATATTTCTACACCTGAAATATTATTTTGCATAAGATACCCCTTATAAATATTAATTTATTTAATCTTGAAAAAAATGCTCTTCTATTAAAATATTTTGCGTGGTAACAACTTCATTCTCGTTAACATAAGAAATTGCAAGCCATAAATTGCCGTTTTCGTCTCTAAAGTAACATTCACCTATTTTTGTCATATTATTGTCCATTTCCGACGATCATAGCTTCGCCGAGTGTTATTCCTGTGCCTGCTGCTGTTACAATCAATCTAGCAAACTTCCACATTTCGTTTGTTGCCTTGGCTTGAACTATGCCGACAGCCGTTGTTATTGTTGTCGTACTTGAAACCCAATTTGTAGTATCATCAGAGAATTGAACTGTGATTGTTGCGGCCGTAGTTTGAGCAGTACATCGAAATTTGAAGTTAAAATTTTGGCATCCTTCTATTAGAATAGCTGGGGATGTGGAGTTTAATGTATTTGGCACAATCGTTCTATCAATTTGCTGAATACATTGAGAAGCCGCATGAGAAATCTGTAATCTATTCAATGAACGAGTGAAGCTTGGAGAAGTTCCGCCGACAGTTAGAACATATCTAACTCTATTTCCACGCAGTCTTAAAATTGGAGAATTATAAAAACCAGTAGAAGTTATTCTAGGAAAGTCATATACCTTAAACCAGTTAGTTCCATTGTCTGTGGACTCTTCTATGGAGACATCCATAGTCGGCGAGGTCCCGCTTACTGCTGTAACTGGAATGTTTACTTGATAAGCAGTTCCGAATGTCGGCGTGATAGCTGAGGTCGTGGTTGTAGTTGTTAAAGCAGAAGAAGCAATATCGGCAATGGTTCCAGGAATCTGTAAGCTAACATTACCTATATTACTAGATGAAGATCCAAGTATAGGGCTTCCATTTACAACCACAGGAACAGACTTTGATATATCAGAAGAACCTTGTGAATTTGAAAGTTCTGCAATTAATCTAGTGTGCTCAATTTGAGCGATTGCATGAATCCTAAAGTCAGTTCTTCTCATGACCGCTCCGCCGCAGTTAATTGTTCCGAAATCAGAGCCAATAGATTCTAATTCTAAGATAGTGGTGTTGATTCTTAAAAGCTTATAAGCTCCGTCATACAAGCCCATTGAAGTCGCATCACATCCGTACAAGTGGAGTGTTTCGCCAGGTAGATAGCCAGTCCATGTCGTATTACCAACCAAAGATAGGACGTTTGCTGCTCTTGAAATAGACTGCACGTTTATTGCCGAAATACCAGGAGCTAAAACAGATCCTTGATTTATGAATACAGTCCCACCAGCACTTGAAGCCGTCACAGCGCTACCAATAATGATAGTGAATTGGGTTGCTGATATAATTGAAGAAACTTGAGTTGAAGCGGTTAAATTTGGGAAGTTCGTAATATCTCGAACTCCATAGATTTGAACAAAATCAGTAGTCGCTAAACCATGCTCCACATCAGTTGTAACAGTCGCTGTCGTTGTTCCTGTTTTTGCTATTGCAGTGATCCTAGCAACTGGACGTGTGATGTTTGATAAATTTTTAGCTCTAATTCGGATTTTGTATTCTAATTCCTCGTCTGGAAGACCTTGGTGCCATTTTAAAGCGCTGCTTGGTGCTGCGCTAGAGTCCGGTGATCTAGGGATAACTGTAAATTCTTCTTGATTCGCAACAATCGTGCTCATACTTGTGGCATTGAATGGGTCGGCGTATGCGATATTCGCACTATTGGCAGTCGTAACTATTGTAGAATTTAGAAGTCGAGTGTTGAAACCATTTCGTCTTGTTATGAAAGTTGCATTTGTCGTCGTAGCATTTTCGTGAAGAAGACCAGCACCATTTTTAGCATAATTCAAAGGATCTACCCATCGAACAATACCGCCAGCTGTGTAGGTAGCATTTGCAAGAGTACATGGAACTGTGATTTGAGTTGCTGTGACAACAGTTATTTGCACCGGACCAACGTTTAATCGTCGTTCCGTGTTTCCTAATAAAATAACTCTGTCTGAAGTTTTAAGATCGTGCGGAGTTGCAAAGTTAATTGTTGCCACGTTTGATGCAATAGTCACAGTCCCAGAAATTGATAAGTCTGTTTTTGGAGTCAAAGTTGTAATCACTGAAGATCCGTCAACCCCAACTATGGAGACCTCAAACTCTTGGCCAACTATTCTTTGAGACAAAGAAAGCATTGAAATAAACCGCATTGGAAATTTGAAAGTTCTTTTGGTGGTCATTGTAACTTGAGAATCTGCGGTGATAGGGCACATTGAAATTTTCATGTAGCTCGCGCCTTGAGCATTACCAGCTCGACCTAATGAAGTTGATCCTTGATTTTCATAAACAACGTCCCAGATAGTTTCTTCAGGCCAAGCTCCTTGAGCTAAATCTGCAAAACCATCTCTGAATTTTTTTACCCCGTTACCGACGGAAATAGCTCCGCTTTCGGTAACTTGGTCACTTGCAATTGTTACAGGTTGAGAATTTGCCGATGTTGCTTGACCATTTGGATTTGAAGGATTGTATGCCATTATATCACCGCCCAGTTAGATCCGTCGCTAATAAATGCGCGGACTTCGTTTGTTAAATTTAATGTGACTGTTAGAGATCCGTCTATTGTTTGAAAATCTGTTGTGCTTACAGTACATGGCAAACTTCCAGTTCGCTTTACTGTATAAATATTTGTATTTCCTACCGCTGTCGGTAGGGTTAAATTTGAACCATTAGTAATAAAATAATAATAATCTGTTGATGAGTTATTACCTGCTGTCGTATCTGAATTTATAATATTTGTTGATCTTGATAATCCGCCGCCACCGCTAAATTCTTGAATCATTGAAATTATTTGTTTGCGAGAAAAACCATTATGAAATTGCGCGTAAAATTGCCATGAACCATTTTCTTTAAAAAAAGTTTCTTTGGCATCGTTAAAACACCAATCTCCATTTTCTCCAACTTCTCTTTTTGGAACTCCAGAAATCAAATGTATAATGTTTGATTTTCCATCAACTCCATTTATTCCATCTTTTCCTGGAGGTCCTGTTACTGATATACCGTCTTTACCGTCTTTACCAGATTCGCCTTTTTCACCTTTTTCGCCTCTTGGTCCAGGTGGCCCCATTGGTCCAATTGGGCCTATGATTGAATCTCCTCGATCCCCCTTTTCACCCTTTTCGCCTTTTTCACCACGAATACCTCTAGGACCAATTTCCCCTCTTGGAATAATAATAGACATTCCTTCATCGTTTTCTTTAACGTAATTTTTTTGATTAAAAATTTCGTCAAATTCTCCGGTTGCTGGATTAAAAATTTTACTTCTCATTGTTTAAAACCTTTTTATGCTTAATAGAAACGTAATCACCTTTAATTCTATCGCTAGACCCATAAGTTATTATTGTTTCCTTAAATAATAGACCCTTCCAATAATATTTAATTGATTCTTGATTATCATTAATTATTTCTGTTTCAAACTCTACGTCTTCATCTCCAACTTTAGGCTCATAATAATAATCTATTTTTTTAGCAACATCTAGGCTTTCAAACTTAGAAAACCCTTGTCCTTTATATTCTTCAATGAATTTTTCAGGACTCATTCCTTGTATTGATTCAGTAGGTTTAAATTCTTCATATTTAGTTATTGGAATCAATGTGCTTCTACAATTGAAATGCATCGGTGGGATAGGCTCAGTACCTGATTTAAAGAATTTACCATGCAATCCAGAGCAAATTTCAGAAGTTCTTTCATCCATTATCGCACTATACTGATATCCAGTAACAACTCCGGTTGACTCAAAATAATCATGTCTTCCATTGTTCATCACCTCAGTGTGTTTAGTTCTTGCGTATCTTTCTAATTGAACTTCTGATAATTCTTTTAATTGAGAATCTAAAATTCCTAAAACTGAGCTAAGCGGCTTACCATCCTTGACAGCAGCAATTAGCTCCACGCGTGTTTTCTTTAAAATTGTATATTCAAAATCTCCAATAAAGTTATAAACTTCTTGGTCGATAACTTCTAACCATTTATCCTCTTCTAAAGGCTTTGCAAAATTAGATTTTGTAACTTCTGTTTTAGCTTGTATGATAGAATCTTTATACAATTGGTGAAAACTATTTTTAAATACTTGTTTTAATTCTTTTTTATATTTTAATGATAATGTATCTATTCTATCTACATTTTGATTTTGTACTATTTTCTTTTTTTCTATTTGATCTTTAAGATCAATAATCATTTTACTAACAATAAGACTTGATTCATTCATTAGACTTTTATCATAATCATCTAATTTATTTTTCATTGCTTTAAAATTAACTTTTTTGTGAAAATCTCCAGGAGTTTGATCGTACGCTTTGGCAAATTCTTTTTTATCATTTTTGGTGATCTTGCTTTCTTCTTCTTTGTCATCAATCAAATTACTTTCTTGCTTAACTCCCATATATTGACTTTGAATTTGTTTAAATTCAACATCACCTTCTGGAAATTTAACTAAATTTCTAAAATGATTTATTTCTTCTTTATTTGGCTGGTATGCATTTCCTTTTATAGCTTCTAACCATATTTTAGCTAATTCTATTGATTTAGATTCATCTAATTGTTTAAATTTAAATTTTGGCATATTTTCCATAAAACCAAAATTATAATTTATTATTGGTTTAATTATTTCTCTATTAATAGTTTCTTCTAATGAATTTCTTCTTCTAATTATATGCATAAAGAATAAATTCATTTGCTCTTTACCAAGAGCTAAAGATCCTCCACCAGTTTCACTTCCTGTAAAACCAACTAAGTCTGGAACAAATAAAGATCTACCTATTATCATATTAAATAAATGAATAGCCTTATGATATGCTTCTCCATTTGATTTAGCTTCTAAAAATTCTATTTCTACTTCTTTTGGGATTGAAATAGCGGTTTTTGTTTGAAACTTTTTTAATATATTTAATAAAGTATCCGCAAAACCTTTAGGTGAATTTTTATCGTATCTTCCAACTGGAATAGGAGATGCTGCTTTTTCTAAATAAATAGAAAAGAATCTACTTACATGAAGTTTAGTAAGCCAAGCATTGTAAGCTGCCCTTAAGTCACTATTTCCGTAAGGATTTTGGAATCTTTTATTATTTATAAAATGAATAATAGAATTTTTATTTATATCTTTACTTCCATCTGATGTTTTTTGTTCAAATTTTTCAATATTCCCATGAACATCTTGATAAATTAACCAAGAATTAGGATGTCTTGTTTTTAGTGATTTTAAACCTAAATAACCACCTTCTCTTATTTTAAAAATCTTTTCAGTTATGCTAAATCCAAATTCATATGATGTTAAAATTTCTTCTAAATCATCAACAAAATTGCCTTCATAGTCTTCAAATAAAGCTTTATTTAAATCTTCTACAATTTCATCTTGATCTGAATCTTGAGCTAAAATATTAGCACCATCACCTAAAATTAAATCTTTTTTTAAGCTTAAACATACTGATACTTGATCATCGTTAATCATTTTTTCATAAATAGAATAGTCGAATGATTTTTGATATAATTCATCTGGATTGTAAGGAGTTTTGTAACTATCAGCCACATAAGGTGATTTAAAATAGGTCTCTTCAATCATATTTATATATAATTGGTCTATTGCATTATCTGATCTAGACGAAAGCATATCATTTAGGCCATTAGATTCTGGCATTAGTAAATTCCTTTTTAAAGTTTAATTAGATCTTCAATGTTTTGATTTGAAAAATGTAAATCAGGTTTAACTTGTAATGAAATAGCACAAGCAATAATTAAATCATCATGCTTACCTGTTGCAGCTTCAATTTTTCCGTCATTGTTAATTAATGTCAAGCATTCTGATAATATATCTTTATCATATATTTTTAAATAATCCATTTCAACAGCATCAACAAATTTATCTATCATTAATGGCCTTGATATAGAATCGGACCTAAATCCAGGTCTTTTATCTTTTTCGCTAACATATATATTTGCGTATGATTCTATATCTAATTTTAATAAAACCGCATGCCCATGATTATTTCTTTCAACTGCTAATAAAGGTGGGGTACTTCCTGGTGATGAATACATATTACACATTTCAATTAATTTTAAAGCAAAATCACTCGGTTTTAGTTGCCCATTATATACAGCAACTATTTCTAAATCTTCAACGTCAAGTATTACGGCAGCGCTTTCATCTTTACCAACCCCCTCGGCTGGATCTGCCCCGCAAATATAAATTTTACCTTTAATTGGTTTTCTATAAATTTTAATACCATTAATATTTTCTATACAATTAAAAGAATTAACAATCATGTCATTTATTTTGTATAAATCTATAACAGCATCTCCGCTGGTTAAAAAGCAAGACCTATCATCTTCTGGATATTCTTGTTCAAATGGGACTTTCTTTTTATCAAAAGAACTTAATTTCATTTCTGATTTTTTGAATCTTCTATAAGCTATTTGTTCTTTTGTAAGATCAATATTATATAACTTTTTAGCTTTTTCTGTTAAAGTTTGCTCTTCTTCTGTATATTCAAAGTCTTTTGTATTAATTTTATATTCAGGGAAAATATACCAAGGGAAAAACATTTTTTCATAGATAGAGTCTGGATCTGTCCACATATCATAAAAGAAATTTGCCATACCATTAGGCGTGGTTTCTATTGTAACTCTACCTGATTGAAGAGGAACAGCTTGCAATGTTGCTTTAAGTCTTGATGAATCTTTCATAAAAGCTGCTTCTGAAACGTGAAGTCTCCCTACTGTTCCACCTCTGACTTCTAAATCACAATATATTCTTGAATTAATTTGAGGGAAATACATTTCATATTTTGAACCTCCTCCTCTATCTAATTGTGGTTTAAGTTGATCTGGAAGTAATTCATAAGCTATTTTTGGTATTCTAAACAATTTTTCAATTGCATCTTGCTTATGAGCAATAATTGCCGCAGTTGCATTTTCATTAAATAAAACCCAATCAAGTAATTTTATTAATTCGTTTGTTGATACTCCAAACTGTCTAGCTTTAAGTACCATTTTTCTAAAAGATGTAGATTTATTTATTCGTTGTTGAACTATATTTTCTTTAAATGGTAATTTATTTCCTTGTTTATCAATAATAGAATAGAGATTTGTTAATCTCCAATATGGGTCTAGACAATTTTTATAAAGCTCTTTAATATCATTCACTTAAATATAATTGTAGTTTATTTATTCTGCGTTTAGCTATCTCGAAATATTCTTCATTCAATTCAATACCGATAAACTTAAATCCCAAATTCTTAGCGGCAACACCAGTAGAACCTGAGCCCATAAATGGGTCTAGTACCGTGCCGTTTGGCGGAGTTACTAGATTGATAAGATATTGCATGAGTTTTATTGGTTTTACTGTTGGATGGAAATTTTTGTCATTTGAAGGCGCATTAGGGTCTATTCCTTCGCCTATTCCTGCACCATATCTGTGCGTAGCTTTTTCAGGCATTCCATCAAGCCCAGCATTTCGCTCACTCTTACTTGCTTTTGCTACATAGAAAAATCGGGATGCGCCGCCTTCTGACTTAGTACTTTTTGTAAATTCTCTAGCATAGTTTTTACCTGACATTGCTACATTTTCAGATTCTTTTGCCTTGTAACCTTTTAATTCACCTGACTTTAATATCCCACTCTGTTCATCCAAAGCTTGCGCAGCTTCTTCATCTAGAATTATGTTTGCTGGCCAGCGGCCTTGTGGGTGTTGATTGTAGACTGTGTCACGTTCTTTTTCTGAATTATCAGATTTAAATGCGGCACCATTGATATTTTGATTTGTAACACTAGATATCTTGTCATCTGTATCAATCCTCGACCCATCAATATTAATAGCGCCGCATCCCCATTTAATAATATTCTCAGCGACGGTAAGTCCTTTTTCTAATGGTTTTCTCGCTACTGCAATTGGCTCATTCGCTGGTTTTAAAGCAGTGCCGTAGCCTTTAAACTCGCCGTCTTTAATGTTATGTGATTTTGGAAATCCTGAGCCATACAACCATTGAATACAATCGCGTATTTCAAAGCCAGCGTCCTCAATATTCACGACCATGCGATGATACGTGCGAGTACCGCCAAACGATAACAAATGGCCTCCTGGCTTTAAAACTCGCAAAGCTTCTTTCCATATTTCTACACTTGGAACGTCGTAGTCCCATTTTTTACCCATGAAACTAATTCCATAAGGTGGGTCAGTGACAATACTGTCCACACTGCTGTCTGGAAGATATTTCATTTGGTCAATACAATTACCTAACATTAATGTAATCAAAATTATTCCTTTAATTTAGCTTGTTGAGATTTGATATAATTTATAATATCCATATGAACATTATTTGTTATAGTATGATCAACTTCATCTTTGACTTTTCCAACTGATCTAGTCGCTAACCATTCCATTATTGATACGTCTTGAGTTTGCATACCTTTTGCTATTAAAGTTATAATATAAGCATCAAAAACTTTTACTTTTTTTTCTTTTATGCTTCTTAATGATGATTCTAATTCTTCAACATCGATAGATAAATATTTTGCTATGGTTTTTTTAAAGATATCTTTGTCTAAATTTTTAATTTCTTTAAATTGGTCATCAAGCCTAGGTCGACCTTTACCTAATTTGTTACCAGGCTCAAAGTTTTTACCACCAGTTTTTCTGCCATATGCCATATTATACCCGTCGTGTTAATTTCATGTATTTTTTTCGTGTTATTTTATTGTTACGTTTTTGAAGTGTTGCTGATAAAAACTTTTAGTTTTAATAATGCCTTCATTTATTCCTATTTTGGCTTTAAATGACAGTTCTTTTTCAGCCAATAAAGTACAAGCTTGTGAATTTAAAACGTCACCTAGCCTAGGATCCTTGTATTTAGCTTTATTTATTTTACCTAATAAAGTTAAAATAACATTTAAACTTATGCTATTGCCAGTTCCAACATTATAAACTCCATCTCCATTATTTATGCTTAATAAAATGGCATCAGATACATCATCAACAAAAGTAAAATCTCTTGTTATTTCACCATTTCCATAAACTTCTGGTTCTTCTTCTAAGATGAACCTTGGAATTACTGGAGTATAATATCCATTTAATCCTTGGCCTGGACCATATACATTAAAAAATCTTAGACCTACTTTTTTAATGTTTTTATTTAATAACATCTGAGATAATGATTCATTATTTTGCTTAGCTAATGAATAAGGGCTTAAAGCAGATCCTATTTTGTTTTCTACTCTTGGATTTTCTAAAGAAGATCCATAAACACTTGAACTAGACGCATATATAAATTTATTAACATTTAAATTATTAGCTAATTGAATCATATTTACAAACCCAATTATATTAGTTTCAAGAGAATATTGAGGATTAGTAAAACTTAACGGTACAGATCCAACAGCGGCTAAATGAATGATTATATCTATTTGCTTATTATATGATGCTAAAGCACTAACCATATGTTCATAATTATTTATATCTACTTTATGAAAAGTAAAGTTTTTCCAGTTTTCTCCTGATTCCTTTTTCATTCTATCTGTTGGTGTTAAAGATGGCTTTGATAAATTATCAAATCCTAAAACATTATAACCTTTATTTAATAATTTTGGGATTGTATTTGATGCAATAAACCCCATAGCTCCAGTAAATAAAATATTCATAAAAACCCTTTATAATTTTAAATCTTTTATTAATAATCTAATGGCGGCTTGATTAGCAAAATGTTTTATTTCATCACTATCATTTAAATTATTAAAAGTATGAGAAATAGAATGCATATCTTTTCTGAAAGTTACTCTTACTAATCTTTTTTTTACGTTAACTCCGATATTAGAAGTTGAAAACTCCATGTCAATATTCATGTCGTAAGCCCATTGAAGTATTTTTGCTAATTTATTTCCTTGTTCCATTATATAAATAATCCTAATTTTAAATTATTAATTAATAGAATTAAAATTTGTTTAATGATTATTTACAAGATAAAAAAAGAAATGGCTTTCGTGATGTGTCACTACTCACCATAAACATAAAAGGGAATTTATTTTTATTAAAAATTAAATGCTAAATCAACAAAATTAATTACATAGTTTGAATTAACTCTTAAAGACAATTTTTTGTTTAATGAATATTCTAATATAAGACTAGGAGTTGGTATTATTTGATAATTGCCAACCTTGCCAAAAGTAAAAAGCTCATTTCTAGGAAATTGCCTAATGTAAACTCCGAACATATATCCTAATTTTAAATTTTCATCTACTTGATAAATTTTTCCATTTCCTAAATATGCGGCTGGATGAGCATAACAATCTATCACAAAAGAGTAATTAGTTATTTGATTATTTTTATAAAAAGTAAAATTAAGCTGAGGATTTAAGGCAAGTCTACCATCATATGATAGTTTATTTTTCATTTCTTTTACAGAATCATAATTTGAATCTAGACCATGAACAGTCATTCCAAAAATTGAAAGTTTTCTTTCTTGTGAAAAACTTGATATTGATACTATTAGTATTAATAAAATTAATTTCATCATATACACCTCTTTTATATATTGTACTTACAATTGTAATTACATGCAAGCTTTTTTTAAGAGGTGTATATTTTTGATACACTATTATTCTAAATCATTTAATGCTTTTATATATTCTTCATAAGTAATTATTTTGTTTAAAAAAGCATATAATGTATTCATTTTTCTAATTTCTTTTAAAGTCATAAATGCCCTTTCTTTTCTTTTATATATTCAATTTTAAAACCTAAACATTTTTGTAATATATATTCAGTAACAGTAAGCTTATTAATTTTAGCAAAATGTTTAAATAACTCATATTCTTTGTCTGAAACTCTTATTTGAATTTGTTTATTTTTTTTCATTTTAAGAAATCTTCCTGCATTTCATGCAATAAAATTAATAACCTGTTTGAATATTTACATTTTTCATCTTCATAAATGATTAAATCATCTATAAATAAATCTTTAATTTGTTTTTGATTGTATTGTATTAATTTAAAACCATTAAATAATTCATCAAATATTTTAACTCCTAATTTATCATTGACCATTTTTGGTGTTAATTTTTTTGATTTCATTGGTTAACTCCATTCTTTTAATTGTTAATTTATTCAAAAGGTTTATTAAATTAAACATAAACCCAATAGAATCCTTATTTTTTTTAAACTCATAATCCATTTTATCCATTTTTGAAAATAACAAAGCCACCTGTCTTTCTAGCATAGTCATGTCATTATTAATTTCTTCTATTTTAAGAAAAATGTGATTATAATTATTTTTCATCTTGAGTCTCAACTTCTGATAAATCGAAAGAATAAGTGTATACTTTTATTTTTGTTACAATTTGTCCCATTTTTCCCTCTTTGTTAAAAAGTTAAACAAATATGTTCTGTAATTACAATAGTAATTACATATGAGGTAAAAGTAAATATAAAAATTGGATTGTATCAAAATTGTAATTATTTCACATATTCGAACGTGGCTGTAATTCTATTGTAACTGAATGAATTTACATTTTTTTTATTATGTATAGAACCAGAGCCAGAGCTAACTCTCCCGAATCTAACGCATTTCCATTTTATATTGTTTTTTAATGATGAAATAAATGGTTTTAAAGAAGAAGTAATTCTTATTCTATTTTTATCATTATGTAAATTAGCTATTTCATTTATAAATTTTGAACCAAGACCAAAACCTTGAAATTCAGGAATTATTACTAATCTATTTATTGTCATTATATCTTTTGTTTTAGGATGTGGAAATCTAGAAATATTAATAAAGCCAACTTTTTTATTGTTTAATATTAATTCATAATTAAAACCACTGCTAGAAATAGTTTCACTTAAATAATGATATTTTTTATAAAAATCCCATTGTTTTTTATTGCATTGATATATTCTAAATTCGAGTTTTTCTCGTTTATATTGGTTTGAACAAAAAAAAACTTATTATCAGTGTCGTAAACCCAATCAGGTTGTAACCAATCTATTATATCTTTATGACATGATAATAAAATTATTTGTTTATCTTTTTTTCTAAATGCTTTTTGTAAAGAATTAGACATAGATTTTGCTACATCTCTATCAACCATTGATGAAAATTCATCATAAATTGAAAAATCATTTTCTGCTAACATTCTAGCAAGATCTACTCTAGATTTTTCTCCATTAGATAAAACATTATATGATTTTAACCAATAAGGAATTGAATTAAAACCTACTGAACCTAAACAATAAGTAATTTCATCTAATGATAAATCATCATTAAAATTATCAATTATTGCATTATCGTTCCATTTTTGTTTAACTATATCTTTAATTTTAAATGCATTTTTAGCAATTGATGTTTTACCAGTTCCTGAATTTCCAACAATTAATCCTATATTCCATTTTTCAGGCAATTTATAATCACCTTTAAAATTTTGTTCAATACCTTCTATCGGTAAATCATATTGTCCAATTAATGATTTTTGTCTAAATGTATTTGAAACGTTAGTTTTAAATGAGAAGTCGAACTTTAAATCCACGATTTTCCATTTCTTCAAAAATTTCTTTTTGTGTTTGTTCCGAATCACAATCAATTTCAATTTTATATTTAAAATTTATATCAACATTTTTTTCGTCTTTTTCATCAGAATTATTAATTTCAAAATCACCAATATCCAATTCAGGAATATCTAAAAATTCTAACTCATTAAAATCTAATTCCATATCAATCATAAAATCAGACAACGATTCTTGAGACATCTCAGCATATTTAGAATTAGAAATAAGAACAGTTTTAGCAGCTTCTTTCTTAGTTTTAGCAATAACAACATTACATGGAATAGGTGGTATAAAATAACCTTCATCTTGCAAGGCCATAAATGCTTTAAATCTATGTGTACCGTCTAATATCCATTTCTTATATTTAGAATCAATCCAAATATGAAATGCTATGGGTAAGCCATCTTTAATTAAGCTTTGTTTAAGCTTGTTAAATTGCTCAGAAGTAATTGATTTAAGATTACCTTGAAAAACATTGAGCTCCTCAAGTTTTACGTTTACTTCACCACCACATTTTATTGATATTATTTTGTCTTGATTCATATTTTTACCAAATCTTTAATAATTGATTTTGCTAATTTCATTGAATCATTATTGTATTCAATTTGTTCATTTTCAAAACATATTTTTTCTTTTTGCATTGAAACAATTACTTCTCGTGATTGAGCAATAAAAGTTCCAACTTGAATATTTGATCCAAGATTTTCACAAAGATAATTCCAACCACCAAATCTTTCAACGATTCGTTTACCAATTGGACCAATATAATTCATTGCAAGTTCATAATTTGAATGACCAAATCGACTAACTGATTCGTTTATTTTTAAAGACAATAATTTAGCATTGTCAGATTCATCAAGCTTTGGATCAAGATATTCTCGAAGTAAAATAGGTGTTGGAAAAAATTTATTTTTAGAATCACTTGTATATTTTTCTAAAGCATCAAAATATTTTTCTAAAGTCATTTTAAAATAATTATCCATACTTGAAATAAACATCGAAATAAATTCTGGTGTAATTTCTTTTCCATACAAAATAGCTATCTCTAAAAGTTTTTTTGATAAAATATTTCTTTCATTTTGATTTAAAATCATAAACCACCTTTTTCAACTGCGGCAATAGTGTCAAGCATTGACTGATGTTTTTCTCCACGTTTAGCATCAGCTCCAGTAATGGCTCTTCCTCGCTTCCATTGCGTATGCAAACTCTCGCAATCTTTCAAACATAAACCAATACTATGTAAATTTTTCAAATAAAAACTGTCATTGTGTTGTAAATAAAACCTAACAATTTCTAACGCATCATCCCCAACTCGTTTGCCGAGTTGGGAAATTTTTGCATTCACCGATGCATTTCTGACTGGCTCAACTTTGTATCGTAAAAAATAATTTTCTTTGTACGCTTCCCAAATTTTTTTATTGAGATCTTGTTTTGATTTTGTGACCTCGCTGTAATTTGTATTCTCTTCTATTGTTTTCTTTTCTTTTCTATTGTTTTGTATTAATAAGGACGATGAATTTTCTATTGTAAGTAATTGAAATGACTCAAGCGATTTACATGAATTCAACAACAACTTGTCATCAATTCGCCATCGTTTAGACATCATTCCAGCATGAATTTGAAATCGATTGTTATTCAAGTCGCCAGCAATTGCTAAGAATTTGATAAACAATAACACTTCAATTTGCTTTAATTGTGTAATCTTCGAGTCTTCAAAAAATCTATTTTCTAATAAAAAATAACGATGATTTTTCTTTTTATTTCCGTTGTGTTTTTCCCAATTATTAATAGTTATCGTGTAGACATTTTTTGACATAATCTAATCCTATTTAAAATTTTTTTTACGATTTTTATTGATTTTTTGGTTTAGATTAACTAGCCTAAGATCAATAATGATTTCGCAAAAATAATTATTAGCTATGTTTTGTAAAAAATACATAGCTTTCTTTTTTTTATACATAATGTAAAAACTTATTTTTCTATTTACTTCATAAAAAGCTTATAATATTTAAGACCAAGTTATTGGGGAATAATAAAACAACAAAAGATCAAAAACAAATACTCCTAATGTAGGTGTGATTCTATCCCAATAACTCACGCTTGCATTAGGAGTTTTATTTTTTGAGGTAATAATGAGTAAGTTTAAAAAAGCTGAAAAAAAGAAGGCAAAGCTACGTCTTGGTATATCTGGCCCTAGTGGATCTGGTAAAACTTTTAGTGCTTTAAGATTAGCAACTGGATTTAATGGCAAAATAGCTGTTATTGATACAGAAAGAGGTTCAGCTAGCCTTTACGCTGATAAATTTGAATTTGATGTTCAAGAATTAACACCACCATACTCACCAGAACGATACATCGAGGCCATGAACGACGCAGTTAAAGAAGGTTATGATATTATAATAATGGATTCTATTTCTCACGCTTGGGCCGGCGAGGGCGGTGTTTTAAACATTAAAGAAAAAATGGATGCTCGAGGGGGTAACTCATTTGCTAATTGGGCTAAAATGACTCCTATTCAAGAAAGATTCATTGCTGCTTTAATAAATTGTCCAGCTCATATTATTGTTACAATGAGATCTAAACAAGATCATGTTCAAATAAGTGAGGGTGGAAAAACTAAAATTCAAAAAGTTGGAATGGCTCCTATACAAAGAGAAGGTTTCGAATACGAATTAACTACCGTCTTTGATTTGGCAATAAATCATGAAGCAGAATGCTCAAAAGATAGAACTGAGCTTTTTGTTGATAAAATATTTAAAATTACAGAAGATACAGGTAAACAAATAAAAGAATGGCTTGAATCTGGTTCCGAATTAAAAGAAGAAATAAAAAAAGTAAATGAAGTAAGAGAAATAGAGCCACAAAAGCCACAAAAGGAATTTGAGCCAACAAAAACAATACCTAATGTATTTGATCAAGCTGCAACAAAAAAAGAATCTTACTCACCACCTGAACTTGTTGAATCTGTGTCTAAAAATTGCACTTTAGTAGGTAATACTGAAAAAACTAAAAGCGAAATAAAAGAAAAACAGCCTGAAATGTTTCCAGATAAAACAAAAATATTAATTTCAAGAGAACAAGCTGGGTTTTTATTTGTAAAAGGTTATACTTTAGGTTTTTCTAAAGATGAAATTATAACTATTATTTATAATTTAACTAAAAAGATAAAAATTGGAGAGTTAAATAATAGTGAGCTTGAATTAATTATTAAATTTTTAAATGATAATAAAAAGTAATTTATTATGATTAAAAAATATATATCAAGACAAGATAAATTAAATTATCTAATCAATAACTATAAAAATTTAAATTTAATTGATCCATTAAAATTAACTTATTCTCAATATAAAGAAATAGAAACATGTTTATTAAATTCTGGTCTTTATAAAACAAATAAAATTGATCAGAATACTGTTGAAAACTTAATTTTATTATTAAAAAATATTAAATTTAAAAAAAATCAAGTTACCTGTAAAGAAAGAATTAAAAAAAAATATTAACTTAATGGGAGTTTAATGGAAACAACAATAATAAACGATAATAGTATTGAGTTTTTAGACAGTGATCATATCCATAAAGAAAATAAACTTCTTAGAATGCATTTTAAAGAACAACTTGACTTGAGATGAAAGATCAAGAAATATTAAAACTAAAATATGAACTTGAGCTTTTAAAATCTATAAAAAATGTAAATGAAAAACATCATCCTCCTTACGGTAATTAAAATGACTTTTAATAAGGTGATTACCGAATAAATAGCATCAAAAACAAGAGACTTAGAAAGGTCGATAAACCATGAATAAACTAATCCCAGCCCTATCAATCATCTTCATTTCTTCATGCGCAGTAGTTTCTCTTACAAGTCAAAAACAACAAAGTGCGAAGCATATCATCGAGAAGTGCTTTGATGAGCAGCTAGCAAGGTGTGGCGATTTAATTTGCGAAATGGACTTAAACAATCACTATGAAATTATTGAGCAGCTTAAAGTCAATGTATTGGATTGTATGAAGGGGAAAGAAAAATGATAGCAGTTTTATTATTAGCAATAATATGCACAACAATAATTATATTAACAAACGTAATTTTAAATTACAGAAAAGGGATTAAAAATGAAAAAAATGATACTAATTCTAAGTAGTACGTTGCTTATGTCTGCATGCGGTTTTGAAGTTGTAGACACTGGACGCAGAGGTATTGAAACAAGATTTGGGGCTGTTCAAGGCGAGCCACTGCCAGAAGGATTACATTTCTATAATCCATTCACATCAAGTATTAAAGAGTATTCTGTTAAGCAAGAAAAATGGTCTGAAAAAACTGCCATATTTACAAAAGATACTCAAAAAGTTGATGTTGAGTTTGCCGTAGTTTACAGCGCAGATCCTAAATATGTTCATCTTTTATTTAAAGACGTTGGTGATCTTGATAAATTAGAAGAGAAAATCATTAAGCCAGTAGTATTGGGTTCAATTAAAGATGCTATTGGTAGCGTTATTGCTGATGAACTTGTAATGAAGAGAGAATTTGTTACCAAAGGCGCCTTGCAAGAGGTTCAAGATAATTTAAAAGACAAGCATGTTTTAGTTTCAGATCTGCAATTTACTAATTTAGATTTTGATGATGCTTACGAGAAAGCTGTAGAGGCAAAGGTTGTTGCAATTCAAGATGCTCAAAAGGCTAAGAATGAAACGGTAAGGATTGAAGAAGAGGCAAAGCAAACAATTAAAACAGCACAAGCTGATGCCGAGGCAATGAGAATTAAATCTCAGGCTCTATCTCAAAATAAAGGTTTAGTTGAGTTTGAATTAGCTAAAAAATGGGATGGTAAATTGCCAGTGTATATGATGGGTAATTCAGTTCCTTTAATTGATTTTAAATCTCTAAATAAATAATCAAACGGAGTCAAAATTAGATAAAGGAAATACATGAAATCAAGCCTAGAGGACATATTTGAAATAACCTTAGTGCTAATTTTTATTTCGATAATCGGAGTCCTTTTTGTAATTCCTATCGGTGTGTTGGCGGTTTTTAAGAGAAAGGAATTGATGAGATGAATAGAGCAATGAGAAGAGCATCAGAAAAAGAAGGTCGTCGTTTACAAAAGCAAGAGTGGAATGAATTTAAAGATGTCACGATAGAAGCTATCAAAAAGCATTGGAAATTTAATCCTGAATCTAAATTCAGACCAGACGCTGTTTATCAAAACAATAAGTTTATCGTCCAAATTTTTGTTAGCCAAATAAGAAATGGCCGTCGCTATAAAAAAATAATGATTAGAAGATCTGATTCAGAGCCAATTTATTCATGGCAAGACCTATTTAGAATTAAGAATGAACTATTTGGAGAAGAAAAAGAAGCAATTCAATTTTTTCCAAAGAAATCAGAATTAATAGATCAGGCTAATTTATACTGGCTTTGGATTGAAGAAAATTAACCAAGCCAGCGGCGTGATTGCCTTGAATTGTAATAGCATCGCTGGTTTTTACTAGAGCTTATTAGATGTGTAGATGATTACACAAAAATAGTGTTGTGATTTTGTGTAGTTATATTTTTTTGTGTAACGAGTGTGTTATGAATAAACAAAAGCACTAGCGGTAATTATTGAGCAAGAACAACTAACGTGAGCGGTGATGAATTCCCACCTTATGAAGCGTTAGACGATTACTGCTAGTGCGCTTAAGTAACGATGATGAGATTATGAGACAAATAGGTTTCTCAATTATAATATCAGATAATATAATATGGTTTGATTATAAATTTATTGATAAGGGACATTTAATGATTAACTTTCTATGGTTTTCAATCGCATTTATATTTAAAAATCATTAATAAGTAGATGAAACGGATAAACAATGGGAGTTTTTATGAGTGATGTAGAAAAAATGCACGAAAAAATAAGTAATATGTCTTTAGCTGATTTGTGTTTACTTTGTGGCAGTGCCATTAAAAGAGGAATGGATGAAAAGAAAATAGAATTACTTTTATATTATCTTGAAATTGCTGTTCAAAAAGAACGCTATCTTAAAAAGCTAGGAATAAAGCCATGAGCGCGAGTGAGATTAAACCAATAAAATCAATAGAGCATATTAGAAAAATAGCGTCGATAATGGATATTGACTATGATGTGAAAACTGGTGAATTTACTCAATTTTCAAATGATAGATTTGTTATTCAAGAGATGCTTATGCACTATCAGCAAGCTATGGATGAAGTTAATAAGCTTAAGGATGAAAACACAAAGCTGCGAAAAGCTTAGAACTAGTTCTTTACTATGTGAAGGTGACGCCACATTTGAAGGCTTGAAAGAGCAGCTTAAAACTAAATATGGAATTGATTTTGATAAGAAAGGCGATGGTGAGTGAATGAGTTCTAAATCTTTGAGTGATTGGAAAAATTTAAAAAAACAAGGAAATAGATTAGGCAGAGCTGGCCTATCAGAACGAGTATTTACATTAGTCGATGAATTTAATAGCTCGGAAAACAGGTCATATAAAAACGCAATGGTATTAGCTGGTAGACTTAAAGCCATTGCTCAAGCTGCCACATTTGACTCTTATTGGGATGAGAAAATGTCTCAAGGTTTTGAATTTGAAAAAAGAGATTTAGAAAACTGTTCATTACTAGGAACTTTACCAGAAGGAAGAAAAACATGGTGGATAAAATGACCACAAAATCCAACATAGAAAAAATTAAAAGTGATGGAGAGTGAATGAGTTTAATTGAACAGCGCACTTCATGGGATTGTGCTATATGCGCAAATGCTATGTTTCTAGAAAAAAATTATGAAGATATATTTGAGGAATACGGAAAACCAAACGATGGGTATCCTTTAAATAAAAGTGTCGAATACTTATGGAACTTAGGACTAGATGTAGATTGGTATCCTGAAAAAATGCCAGAGAAAAAAGCAGTTGTTATTGTTAAGTCAAAAAATCATCAGGATAAATGGCACTCTATATTTTATAACGGTGAAATATTTTTCGACCCTAGTAAACAACAAAAATATTCAAATTGGTTTGATGTTAAAGAAAATTTAATTGGATGTATCGAATGACCACAAAATCCAACATAGAAAAAATTAAAAGTGATGGAGAGTGAATGAGATTTAATAATCACTGTAAAGAACATGGTATAAATAACGAGGGGGAGTGATATGAATAACGCAGATAAACTATTTGATAAACTTCACAAAATGCCAATAGGTGATTTGTTAATTTTATGTGGCGAAGCTGTTAATATGAAAATGGATAAAAAAAAACTAGACGCAATTCTTCTACTATTAGAGACGAGACTTCAAAAAAAAAGAATGTGTGACCAACTTGGGATAAAGGATTTGCCATGAACTCACCACTAAACCAAATTAAGTAAAGGGATATGATATGATTGCTTGGTATGTTAAAAAAGGAAAATCACGAGTTTGGTATGAAAACTTTAGAGAAGCGTTTGAAGACTGGAAAAGTCACAGTGGAGAGTTTCGCTACATTTGGTTTTTGCCAATACCTAAAGAGTTATCTAAAGAATTAAAAGAAAATGTTAAAATTAAAGAGCTTGAAAAGCAGAATCAGGAATTGATAGCTAGATTAGAAAATGCAATTTGGTTTCAAGAAAAATCTAAAAGCTATATTGAACATTTAGATAGTTGTAATATTTTCGACAATCATATGCCAGAAGATGAATCTTGTTTGTGTGGTTTAGATTCATTTGCTAATGATAACTATTTATCAATTCAATTACATAAACAAACACTCGCAAAGGTCCTGCAAATAGACCAAATTATTAATAAATTGAAGCCTTGACAGTATTTTCAAAGGTTTTATTTTTAACTAAATGAAAATAAATTTATCTGAGAAAACAATAGAAAATCATATTTTAATTTATCTTAAATCTCGTGGGATATTTGCATGGAAAAATCAAAGCGTAGGTGTTTTTGATCCTGTAAAAAAAATATATAGAAAATCTAAAAATCCATTTCATTTAAATGGAACTTCGGACATTATCGGTATTTACAAAGGAAAAATGCTAGCTATTGAAGTTAAATCAGCTAAAGGAGTAGTAAGCGAAGACCAAAAAGAGTTTATCAATAATATTAATAAACTCGGAGGTATTGCATTTATTGCTAGATCTTTAGAAGATGTTGTTGAAAGGCTTAGCAATCTAAGCTAACTCGATATCCTAAAACATCATCAACTCTATATTTTGAAATTTTTAAATTATTTGATTGATTGCCACCTAAACACCAAACATAAGTATCATCTTTTTTTACAAAGAAACTCACATGCCCTTGCCATGTTGAATTGCCTCTTTTAAAAACGACGATACATCCCTCAATAGGTTTTTTGATTTCTTTGCCCCAAGCAAGCCATGATCTAGCAAGAGCTGATCTAGTACCTTTTCCACCAGCATCTTGTATTTTTTTGTTTACATAGCAAGAACACCAAGATGTCCAGTCATCATCAATCATTTCTGGATTGCCAAGGCCATCAACGGCTTTGTAGCAAGCTTTTATTCTAGGATTTGATCCTTTACCTGGAACTTCTTTCCAGTCTAAATTTAAATCATTTTTTGCAGCTTCATAAGCTTTTTGAACTAATGTCATAATTATTCCTCAATAGGTATTAAAGAGTTTAATAAATAAATTTCATTAATGGCTTTTTCTCTATTTTGACTAGAAAAATTGTGTAAATTTATAGCCGCATTTCTTGCTTTTTTAAAGTTTTCTATTTTTGTTTTTTCATCTTGAGACCTTGCTCCAATTTGTTTAAATATAGTTATTATATGCTCTAAAGAAACTGGGTTATTTGGTTTTGCTTGTAAAGATTTAACTGCTAAATTTAAAGCTTTATCAAAAAGCTGAGCCCTCATTGTAAAATCAGTTGCAGAAATTAAACACTCTGCTGCGTTTGGACATGCTTCAATCATTTTATCTAATAAATTTTCTTTAAACCAATCATAACCATTTTCAGTTAACTTTTTTCTTTCCATTTCAATATATGAAATCCACGCTTGAGGATATTCTTTGTATAATGAAATAGCTTCTTTATATTTATAATCATTAAACAAATTAAAAGCTTCTTTAATTGAATGCATTTTTGATTTAATATCATTAATATCATGTTTTAAAATTGGCATATTTGTATTTTCTTTATTTACTTTGCATAAATATGTATCACCATAAGTAATATGATTTTTTTTAATAATTTCAAATCCAGATTTTTGCAGCATTGATTCAAACATTTCTCTAGTCCATACATTTATGTGATTTGGATCATAATATGTTTCTAAATCAAATCCATCTAATCCAAAATTATTCATTGAATTAAACCATGTTGGAACACTTATATATAAAACCCCATCTTCTTTTAATAATGATGCATATTTTTTAAGTTCGCTAATTGGATCAATTTGGTGTTCTAAAACTTTATAAGACATAATCATGTCATATTTTTTTGAGCTATCTATATCATATAATAATTTAAAACCAAATTCATGATAAGCAACTCTTCTCATTGATTCTGTTAATTCAACACCACTAACCTCAGCATCTGGAAATATTTGTTTGAACATGTTTATGCTCATTCCATAGGCGCAACCAATATCACAAATAACTGGGTTTTCTTTTTCTTCTTTTTTCCATTTTTCAAATAAATTATTTAAAAAATCTAAATGAAAATAATTTTTTCTTTGTCCTGTAAATGAATTAAATATAGTTGGTGCAGGTCTGTATTCTTTTTTATAAAAATCTATCATTTTTTGTTTATCTATTAATTTATTTGGATAACTAACAAATCCACAATCAGTGCAAATGCACATATCAATTTTATTTCCGTCTTTATCAGTATCTTTAAATCTAAATTGATTTATATTTTCCCAAGATGTTGATCCGCAATTTGCACATGAACTCATTTTATTTGTCCTTTTTTATTAATTTATTTAAAAATATTATTTGAGACGCTAATTTTGTAAAATCTTTTGTTGAAATAGCTTGTTCAGAATCAGAATGACTTTCATCTGGTGAATAATGTGTTTCTATCAAAACACCATCAGCACCAGCAGCAACACAAGCTAATGCCATAGGTTTAACAAGATCACGTCTTCCTGTTCCGTGACTTGGATCTCCAATTATTGGAATATTTGTTATAGTTTTAGCAGCTGCTATCATGCTTACAGATAAGTCCCACCTAGTATGATTTGTATGACTAACAGATCCTCTTTCAATCAGATACAATTCATTACAACCATTTTTTAAAATATATTCAGCAGATCCAAGCCATTCATCAAGCGTTGATCCTGGATGTCTCTTTAAAAAAACTGGCTTTCCTGATTCACCAACTTTTTTTAATAAACTATAATTTTGCATTTGCCTAGCCCCAACTTGCAAGCAATCAGCATATTTTAAAACATTTTTAAATGAATCATCAGTGTAATCCAACACTTCAATAATATTTTTTAACCCAAAATCATTAGCAACTTCATGAAAGTGTTTAATTAAATCAAAATCTTTCCATCCAAATCTTTGTCCAGGATATGTGCCAGCTGAAAAAACTCCACCTCTAAGATGTGTCACACCAAGCCCAGTTATTTCTTTAGCTATTCTAGATATTTGATTTTTATCTTCAACACTACATGGACCAGCTATAAATATAAAATTATCATGTGGTCTTTTGTAAGATTCAACTAATGAATATTTTGGTATAGGACCAAATGTTCTTTTATATGAAAAATTAATCATTAATAACTACTCTTTCTAAAAAACTCTTTTAAAGCATCATCTCTTTGTTTTTTTATTTTTGTCATTTTTTCTTTTTCAAAAGATGATAATTTAGATAAATCAATATTTGTTATATTATCTAATGGATTAGGATATTTTAATTTAATAATTTTTTTTGCTGTTATTTCTAAAGACCTAACACATCTAGAAAACCAATTATTAATATCTTCTGTGTTTAGTTTTTGTTTTGCTAAATTAGACATCCCAACGCTTATTTGATATTTTACTTTTGCTAATTCATCAATATTTTTATTTTTATAACATTTATGCAAAAACTCATTCCAACCATTAGCTGATCCTAATGTATATAGTTTCATTAAATCTATACCATCATGCTTTTTCATAAATTGTCCTTAAGTCTAGTTTCTATTTCTTCTTTGATTTTTTCCCTATATTTATGATTTGATGAAGATAGAGAGCCTTCTCTTCTTGTATAAAAGAAGCATGGTTTTTCAAAATATGATATTTTTAATCTATCCTTTGCTCTTAAGAATAGATCATAGCCCTCTAGACCTCTTAAGCCATCCGTAAATTTAATAAAATTAAGAGCATTTTTATTAAAGAGACTACCACCAACGTGATGGCTTTCTTTTCCTTTTTGAATTGTATTTAAATTTCCAAAATAATTATCTGGATAAACAATCTCAGAATTAGTAAACTCAATATATCTAACCATTTCTTCAATTACATCTAAATCAGAAAAATAATCATCACTATCTATTCTTATAATATATTTTCCTTTTGCATTTTTTAAAGCAATATTACTAGATGTTGATAATCCATAGTTTTTATCATTTCTAAAATATTTTATTTTGTCAGGATAATAAATTGCAGCATTTGCCATTTTTAAAAAAGTATTATCACTTGAATGATCATCTATTAAAATATATTCAATTTTTTCTAAAATGGTTTGATCTAAAACTGAATCAATTGCCTTTTCTATAAATTTTTCTGAATTAAAAGCACAAGTATACACTGTAACAAGAGGCTTTTTATTTATTTTAATAAGATTTCTATTATTTTTAATTAAATTAATAACAGAGATAAAATTAGCGCTACAACCAAGTAATGAATAAATAACTTGAAATAATTTAAAATCTTCTTCGTAATCAAGCAAAAGCGAAAGATCATTTAATTCTTTAATTCCATTTTCTTTATTGTAATTTATAGTATTTTTAGATGTTGTTCTTACTGCATATGAAATATATTCTATATTTTTATATTTCATTGCGGCATCTTGAAGACAATCATATTTAATTATTTCAAAATTAGTTCCAGGAATTAAATTTGAAGTATATAAATAATCAGCTTTTTGATTTCTGTATATATTTATAGATTCAATTAATGATTTAGTATCTATAAAAATTTTATCATGAGTAATTCTAATAATATTTTCAATTTTAAATCTTTTAGCAACTTCATAAGTTCTAGCTAATGGATCTTGTTCATGTTCCGAATTATGAATAATAACCATTGAACTTTTAGGAAATGAAGTATCTGATTTATATTCTTCAAATTCAGACTGTGGTACTGTAACTATAATAGGTATTTCAAGTTCTAAAAGATTATTTACTAAATGAGATATTACTGTTTTCCCCTCTAATAACAAATGTGCTTTTTTAGGTAAACGATTAGACTTAAGTCTTGAGCAAATAACAATTGCATATTTAATCATTAAGAACCCCATGGGTGTTTATAACCTGAAAAACTCTCATGACTTGAACAATTCTTACAAGCATCAATTTTATCAAAAGCTGATTTGTCTAAAAGAGATTTTCTAATTGCTTTAGCTTTTTTAGAATTGAAAATATGATATATAGATTCATCATGAATGTTTCCTATTTGTAATTCAGATTTTAAATCTGGACAACAGACTTGAGCATTACCTTGCCAATCAAAAATTATTCTATTATGAGCCTGTAAACAAGATTGTCTGTTTGAAAAATCACGCTCTTTATTTTCATATTCTGAAATATCTTTATCAACACGACCTCCAACCATATCTCTAATAGAGATTTTAGCATCAGGCCATCTTCTTTTAGATTGTCCATAAATATCTTCTTCTTTGTTTAGCTTTGTTCTTACTGCCTGAATAACTAATTCAGTATCTTTTCTATTTGGATGATTATAAAAAATGTCTATATTTTTCATGATCAAAGAATGATTAGATTTAGCCCTTTGTTTTTGCATAACATCTGGAATGAATGAATCGAATGAAACTTTAACTTTAGTTTGATTGCATAATCCTTCAAAAATATCATTACGATCTGATTTAAACATAAAATTAGAATTAGTGACTCTATCAATAAAAATAGATCCACTTGCATGATCTTTTGCAAATTTAGTTACATCTTTAAATATTGGATTAATTGTTGATTCTCCACGATAATTCATTTTTAAAGAATTAATTCCAATAGTTGCAGCATCAGCTATAATTAACTGTGCCGTATCCCATGACATCATTCCAGGTTTAAAAGGCAGTTCTTTAGGATTTGACCAGTAACAATAATTACAAGCTAGATTGCATGATGCAGCAAGTTCTAAACTTACATCAACTGGAATATTTAATTTAAGCTCTTTAGCATAACGGTATTTAAGTCTATATAATAAATAATTGAGGGATTTTATCATTTAAAAATTAAAATATTTAATTAAAATTAAGTCAATAAACTTATTTTTTTTAAAATAACTCAATGGCTGATAATCTAAAATTTTGTAGTTTTAATCCTCCTGATATTATACTTCTATATGTTAAATAATAAGTGTATGTCCCAGCAGCTGGAATATCTGAAAAATTAATATTACTTGGTGTATAATAACAAGCAGGAGTTTCAGCTGTTGATGTTACCATAGACCCAACACCAATTAAATTTAATGATTGAAATCCTGAACCATCTGTTCTTGCAAGGCCGATAACTGCTCCAAATCCTATAGCTGGAGATGATGCAAAAGATATTACTGAAGAAGTAATAGATGTATTAAAATTATGTGCTATTCCAGATATTTCAATTTTTCTACCTAATGTTGTTATTGTTAATGTTGTTCCATTTATTGGAGTTGATGTTGTTGTATAATTAAAAGTTGTCTCAGATGAAATACCGTTAGAAATTGCCATTTGACCAGGTAAAGCTGTTGTTGTTAATCCAAAATTTCTTCCATTTGTTGTTATTAATCCATTTGAATTTATTCTAGCTTTTTCAGAACCATTAATTGCCATTATTAGCTCAGCACTAGTTGTTGCCGGATCAGCATAAATAGAAGCATAATTAGTAGATGTTTGTCCATAAACTGAAGTTTTAATATAACTATTTCTCCATTTATATTCAAAACTTCCTAAATCATAAGTATTGTCTGCGCTTGTTGCTGTACTTGGACTTACTGGCAATAAATGACCTCTAAAAACATCAAAATTATTTTGAACATGAGATGCCCTGGCTTTTGTATTAGCTGTAAAGTTATAAAATGCTGTTATCGTCGCTGTTGTTGGCATCTAGACTCCTAATGAAGCTTAATTTCTATCTCATTTATCTTATTTTCAATATTTATTTTTTGATCTTCAGTGCATTGATTTTCTTCAATACATATTTTTATAATAAATTTCTTTATCTCTCCCCATGAACTTATTGGAATTAATAAAGAATTTGATTTCATATTAAGCCAATCTGCATTTAATAAATAGTAACTTTCATGAGAAATAGTATGCGTGCAATAACCTTTTTTTTGATTAATTTCTATGCATACTGGTTCATCAGGAATTTTATGAGCACAACTAATTACGTTTGATATGAACCAAATCATCAAATTTAGATATAAGATCTTTTTCATTTTGTTCATTTGGATTTTCTCTTTGTTTTTTTAAAGCTTCTTGTAATTCTCTTACTTGTTTTTCTACAGCATAATTTGTGTAAATGAAAAATAAACCAAGTTCTGTTTTTTCTATTATAAAAGAAACTATCCATTCTACAGCCATTAAAGTTAATTTATTAATTCCTGGAGTAGAAAAAAAAGCAGAAGAGAAAATCAATTCTTTCATGATTTTCTCAACTGCCAATTTTTTAAATGAAGCCTTTAAAATTTCTTTAGAAGACTCCTGTATCATTAAAGTTTTAACTTTCCAATTAAATCAATTAATGCTTGCTCTGCGGTTGGCGCAATAACAGGCACGATAATATCATCAATTTTATTTTCAGAATTAGCAGCTAAAGCAGAAGAAACTTTAACTAAAGCTTTTGCTAAATGTTTAAAAGATTCTTTTACATCAACTTCAATGGCAGCTTTTTGTTCAGCTGTAAATTCCATTTTTACTCCTTTTTTTTAAGCATGATTGCTTTTATTAAATTAAATATTAATTCTAAAATAGATCCAGACTTTGTTTTATTAGTTTTCCCAAGATATGCTTCTAAGACAAGTCCAATTATTGTTATTATTAAATAAATATAGTCAAAATTTTGACAAATCATTTTGTATCATCTTTATGTTGTTTAATATCTAATTTAGTTTCTACTCTAACAATTGATTGAATCATAATATTAATACTAGTTTGAATTGAATCAATTTTAGTCCACATAACCTTATCTTTTTCTTTATCTTCATCAAATTTTTTAAGAAGTTGTTCTTTGTGATCATTTAAATCTTTTTCTAAATTTAAAACTTTTGCTTCTATTCTAATAAACCATATTAATCCAGCTATTAAAATTGTAGTTATTGTTAGAAAGTTTTCAAAAGACAGAGACATTATTTACCTCGTAAAAAATATTAAAATAATTGTAGTAACAAAATCAATAATAGAAAAATTTTTTAATAATATTCAACAACTTCAATATAACCAGACCCTCCAGCGCCACCAGCTGCCGCCGGAGTTCCTGTCCCAGCAGTTCCACCAGTTCCAGCAGCACCCACAGCATAAGAATAAGTTGCACTAGGACTTGTTATTATAGCTTCAACAAATCCGCCAGCACCACCACCAGAACCAGAATTTAAAGTGGAACCTGCGCCGCCACCGCCGGATCCAGTATTTGCAATTGCTGAGCTACCAGTGCCAGTATTTGTAGCACTTGTTATACCGCCACCACCTGCTCCGCCAAAAGGACTTGCTGCTCCAGATCCTCCAGGTCCAGATGTATTAATTCCAGATCCAGATCCTCCTTGAATTGCTGTCCCTATTGGGCCAGTTCCTAAGGAAGCTGTCCCACCTGTTCCTGTAATTGTACTTCCGGATCCTCCTGTCCCACCATTTGCTACTAGTAAGGTGGTTCCAAAAGTAGTATTACCTCCAGTTCCACCAGTTCCAATTCCGGTATTTCCAGAACCACCGCCACCGCCGCCGCCGCCTACCATTTTTACTTTTATAAATTTACATCCATTAGGAGTGGTGTATGTGCCAGACCCGGAAGTAAATTTTTGAATAGTTGGAGATTTTATGACTGATACTTTTTGCCAATTACTACCGTCTGAAACTATTGTAACTTCATCATTAGGACTGTTTAATGTAAAAGTTGAATAACCATCAATTGTTTCAGAAGAATTAGGATCAATTGTTGCTACTGTTGTTGTTAAATCAATTTTTTTAATTCTTAAAATTTTTCCAGAATTTCCAACAGCAGTAAATAAATTATAAGTAGATGAACTTGCTGAAATATTAGCTAAAACAATATCATTTGAATTAGTTAAATTAAATCCCCCAGTTGTCGATGCAACATTTAAATTTCCTGCTGCTGAAAATGCAGTTTCAGTTCCAGAAGAATCTTTTTTATAAAGGTTACCATCATTTTTAAAATATAACGCATAAGCTGTTGATGTTGAAACTGTTGGCACAGACCCCGCAGTGTTAGCATACATCATACCATATTGATTATAAACAGATCTCCAGCTATGATCGTAAGATCCAAGATCATAAGTTCTTGTTGCAGCTGAAGTTGATGTACTTGGATCAATTGGAATTATATGACCCCTAATTGAATCAAAGTTATTATTCACCTCGCTGGATCTTATTGTCGTTAACGCTGTAAAGTTATAAAATGCTGTTATCGTCGCTGTTGTTGGCATCTAGACTTCCCTTGCTATAAACTTATTTGAAAAATTATCTAAATCAATTTCAAAAGATAAAAACTTAAATTCCTGTCCTTCTAATAATAATGAATCATAATTAGATCTATCAAATATTAAATCATCAGATGTGCTTGTATCATCAGCTGCCCAATTTCTTTGATCCCAAAGACTATTATTAGTAAAAGGATTAGGATCATAATTAACAGAAAACCTATCAAATAAATCTAAATGTGGAATAAAAGTAGTTTCAAAATCAATTTCATTTTTTAATGCTGAAACGTCATTATAAATTGTTGAAGCTAAGTTACTAGCTGTTGCTGTGTTTGTAATATAAAAATTTTCTATTGATAAAGTTTTATTACCTAACACCCAGGGATTATTAGTTGCACTGACTGTCATTGTGCTTTCTATAACTGAATAGCTTGTTGTTGTATCTGCTTTATTAAATTTAATTTGTACTCGTGAATAATATTTACTAGCTCTAAATCCATAAGAATTCACTTTTTTTATAGTATGCCCATAAGTACCACTATAAGATCCAGATCCATGAAATTCATAAACTGTTGTTGTTGCTACACTATCTCTAGAAATAAATTTAAAAGTACCAGTTCTTGTTACATAAGGAATATAATTTTCCGCCTCTGCTAGTTTTTCAATAACTTCCCAAACATTTTTGTCTATTACATCTTCAGCTCCAGATGTATTTAAATTACTAAAAACATTTGATGTTGTTGAAATATCCCAAAAAGTTGAAGTATTACCAAAAAAAGGTTTAAAAATAAAACTTCCAGAACCATCTGTTTGGTCTCTAACCATTGAAACAAATTGGCTCGCTGTCATTCCAGTAGATGTCCATCCAGTTAAATTTTTAGCTGGATATTCTTGCAGTACGCTTTGTAAAGGTTTTAAATTAAAAACAACATCATTTGAATCACTATAGACTATATCTCCAGAAATTATTCCAGTAAAAATAACACTTGATAAAGTAGCATCCCATTGAGAGTCTGGAGCATCCCAAGCATTTTCATCCCATAAACTGTCAGTTGGAAATTCAGAATTAACCCATATCCCATTACTATTTTTTTGAGAATATTGATATCCTGCTTCAATTTTTACAAGAGTTCTTTGCTGATTTAAATAATTATACCATAGAGACCCAGGATTTGAGTGTGGATTATATCTTCCACTTGAATTTTCCATGCTTAATTTAGCATTTCCAAAAGTAAATTTATACCTTCTTGATGAATCAATTTGATTAGTTATTTTACCATATGATTTTACATCTTTTGAAATGTTAACCCAGTCACTTTCAAATAATCCATCAGTAGGGTTTCTTCTTTTAATATAAGCTCTTCTAAATACAGTACTAACGGGAGCTTTAATTAAAGAGTTAATATCAATAATCATACTGGAGTTTCTTTCATGCTAATTTTACCAGAAAAACCACTAGAAGCGGCATTGTCTGAATATTCATAAAAATCAAAAGATCCATCCCATACAGCCTCAAATAAAAAACCATCCCAAGATGTTGCCGTTCCAAATGGACAAAAATTAAACTCAGTATTGCTAATATAAAGATTATATAAATCATCCCTTTGATTTGTATCTATATAATCTAAATTTATAACTGACTCTTTTTTTCTTCTAACTGTATTTATTCTAGTTCCACCATCACTTAATTTATGAACAACTTGTTTAGGAACTATCTTTGGCTTATAATTTTGAGCATTAGGAATTTTAGTTAATGATACTTGTAAATCACTTAATAAAAGTAATCCTAAAAGTTTTTCTTGATTTGCTGTTTGAGTACTTTTTGCATTTATTGTTAATGATGTAACTTGCAAAGTATTAAATCTAAAATATTTATTTTGATCAGCATTATTTAAATAAGATATTGTAGAAGTATCAGCATTTAAAATACTTATAGAATTAGAAGTTAATCCATTATAAAAAATAGAAAATTCTTTAAAATTAGTGTCTATCAATGAAATTCTTGAAATTGATGTTGTGTTTTCAAAAGTAACGGAAATTACTGATGTTGTATTATCATTAGCAAACTGGTCAGAATAATATTGATATAAAGAATCTCTGTTAAATAAATTTAAAGCTGTTCCAGTATTTGAATTGACCGACAGTTGAGTCGTTGTGTT
>ERZ869929.168-NODE-168-length-40457-cov-21.154596_pt1 | contig 40457 bp, 75 predicted proteins | sample MGYA00579312_ERZ869929 | MGnify/ENA primary metagenome ERZ869929 (study PRJEB32216, sample SAMN09231818) | wastewater metagenome | place: USA: Maryland | collected 2016-08-09 | study: EMG produced TPA metagenomics assembly of the PRJNA472060 data set (Reclaimed... | reverse complement strand
CTGGGCGTGCTGTTCTTCGGCTTCGGTGCCGCGTGGCTATACACGCAGGTCATTGTGCGACTCGCAGGCGTAGCGCGTTTGGCTGTCCGTCTTGTGCGGGGAGCGCCTGCTGCGCAGCGGTTGACCCGTACAAAGCATTGAAATTGGTGTTGCCGGCCAGCTGGTTGGTCAGGTAGGCGCGGCCCGCGGGCGAGTTGTAGAGCCGCGAAATCAGCCAGGGGCTTGCCGCGCCGACTGCCGCCGCCGGCAGGCCGATCCCCGATGCGGCACCAGCCGTAAAGAGGCCACCGCCCGTCAGGATGTTCTGCCACGCCAAGCGCTCCGGCGTGCCCGAGTTGGGGATCTTGTCGGCAATGTAGTCACCAATGCGCGACAGTTCATTGAGATCGCCGCGACCCCGCGTATAGCCAACCCGGTCGCCGCTCTTGACCGCAGTCGAAAGAGCGTTGAACGGCACGTCTCCAGTTGAGCGCCCTGCCTGCGTGCCGCCCTGCATGGCCCGGTCGATCGTCATAAGGTTGGCGTAGTTGCGACGGACTTCCCGCCACTCCTGACGCAGGGCGCCGGAGGTGCTGCGCTCCATGACATCGTCCAGCGCCTCAACCAGCCCACCCAGCGCGCGGCGAAGCGGAAGATTGTTGGTCTCCCTCATGCGCGTGGTGATGTCGCTGCGCATCGTCCGGTACACGTCGCCGGCAATCTGCGGCGCGGCGCCTGGCGTGGCGGCGGCCTGGATGAGCGGGGTCAGGTCGTCAAGATAGGACTGAAAAACCGGGGCAACGTCGGTTTCGAGGCGCCGGCCGTAGTTGGCGGCAACCCGCTGCACGTCCTGCCCAAAACGCTGGTCCACGTTGACGGTGGTGCGCCGCGACAAGTCGTCGAAGATTTGCCCCAAGCCGGTGAAAGCCCGCTGCATCGTGTCGGGCGAAGCATCATCTGCCGTCTGCCCTGCACGCTGCATTACGGCGCGATTGAACTGGCCGCGCTGCGTCTCGAAAGCGGTCTGCATGGGCGTGTTGGACAGCGGCATGCGCGCCATCGTCTCTTCCGCCGCTCGCAGGCTCCGGCTGCCCGTCATCTGTGCCGGAGTAAGCTGGATGCCCTCGTTCTGAGCCGCCTGCACAATCCGCTGTTCCTGCGGAGACAGGCGGTTGGTCACGGGCGAGATTGCGCCCCGGACGCCAGCCGCGGCCACGGGCACCGCCAGAGAGGCAGCGAGGCCGTACAGAGGGTTATCCGTTGCGCCTGTGACGCCACCGCCCACGCCGCCGGCAACCGCCTGCGTGACAGGCTGAGAGGCCAAAGTGTTGGCGACGCCCTGCGTAGCCGTTCCTGCGCGCGCTCCCTGTGCCACAAGGCCTGCGGGCACGGCGATCGACAGAGCATTGCCCACACCCTCGCCGGCCCCATAAATAGCCTTTTCCCCGGTCGTAACAGGCTCAATGCGCGAGGTGCGGCTTTCAGATAGCGGATTGAGTGAGCCTTGCGTGAAAGCATCGCTCACGCGGCCCGGCAGGGTGGCGACGTAGTCGATCCCGCGCTTGATGGACTTGGAGCCGCCAACAGGGTCATTGACCGGCACACCTGCCTGCCGAAGCCCCCAGGCGACCAGATCCACCGGAGCGCCGGCAATCGTCGGCAGGAACCCGTCGTTAATGCCCTGCGCGGCCAACCCAACCTTGCGGGCAGCCATCTGCGTGCCGCTGTAGCCCTGCGGCTCCCAGTCCTGCACGCCGCCGGCAGACGGGCCGCCCGAGGGAATCAGGTCCGCAAACATGCCGCCGCCGCCCTGTGCAGGCGCCGCTGGCGTCGTCGGGATCAGGTCATCGAAGGCGCCCATCAGGGCTCCTCCTCGATGCCCAGGCTCTTCAGGCGCTCCTTGACCTTGGCGGGGTCGGCGCCCTTGGAGATGGCGTCACGGGCCTCGAACAGGACGCGGCCACGGTCGGCGCTGCCCTGTGCGGGCTTGGGGGCGGCTGGGGCGGGCGCGGGCGTCGGCGCGGCCGGTGCTGCCGTCTCGGGCTTGTAGGTCGAGCCCGCTGCGCGTGAGATGCCCTCAATGGCAATGCGGCGGTTTTCGGCCTTCTGCTTCAGCACGTCGGGCTTGTCGCCGGGGCGCGGGAAGTACTGCTTCTCTGCGTTGGCGAACTCGGCGTCGGAAATCACCGCGCCGGACTCACGACGCAGCACCGCGTTGATGAAATCCCGGCGAGCCTGCTCGTAACGCTGGTAGCCTTCGCTCTGCAGGTAGTTGCCGCCGGGGACCACCTCCAGCGCCTTGCCAACAGTGCTTTGGCCCTGTGCCTGGTTGTCGAGGATGATCTTCTCGGCGGCGCGCATGCGATCGGCATAGAGCGCGGCGTTGGCCTGCCCTTCCGTCATCGGCTGCGCCTTCTTGGCGATGGCCGGATCTGCCGGGCCGCCGGGGATGAACTCCAGCGATTGACCGTCCGCGCCCAAGCGATAGCCCGGCGGGACGCGCTCGGCACGCTGGCGCGCGGGATCGGCGGGGCCGCCCGGAATCGGCGCAAGGCCGCCCTCGGGCGTGAAGTCGTACCCGGCCGGAGCCTGCTTCTCCTTGGGCGCTGCACGCTGAGGCAGCGGCACCGCGCCCCATCCGCCATTGGCGTCGAGGTACAGGACCGTGCCATCCTTCACGATGGGCACGCCGCCCTGCAAGGCCACGCGGGCGCCGGGAGGAAGCTGCAGGCCACGGAGCGGCGCCATTGCGGGCGGGACGTTGCCGCCACCGGATGCGGGGCTGCCGGGGATGCTGTCGCCCTGTGCGATCTGCGGGCCGGTGGCACCGGGACCGTAGGCCTGAGCGAACTTCTGCCCGTAGCCCTGAACCGTGGTGCCCAGCACGTCCGTAGCGCCGGGGTTGTTCATGCCGCCTTCGCCTGCAAACCATGCGCGGGCCGCGGCCTCGGGGCTGCCGTACTTCTGGGCGTACTGGCCGAACTTGGCCTTGAAGACGGCGTCCTGCGCCTGCGGGCTGGCAAGGAACTGCTGAGGCGTCATCGCCGTGCCAAGGACTTCCTGCGTCCACGGGCCGACGTTGAAGTCCATGATCTGGTATTTGCCGTAGGCGCGCTGGCCCTTGGGGTTGGCAACAGGACCCACGGCGTCGTAACGCCCGCCCGACTCGATGCCGGCGATGGCGTTGGCCGATCGATCGCCGCCCGGCGCACCGCCAGCCGGAGGCGCAAACGTCACACCCTCGCCCGAGCGCTTGTAGAACTCGGCAACGGGCATTGCCTTGTCGACGTTGAACTTTACCCAGCCCGCATCGTACTGCGTCGGCCACTGCGACACATTCCGGCCGCTGGCTTCGGCCTCCTGACGGGCGCGGGCGTACAATTGCGGCTGCTGCTCCGGCGGAGCGTTCAGGATCGCCATACCGGTGCGCGTGATATAATCGGCGTCTTCCTTCAGCTTGGTCGTCTTGGCCGCATCCAGGCGCTCCAGAAGCGGCGCCAGCTTCATGGCGGTTTCCGGGGAGGCCGTCGCCACGCGGTTCAGCGCCTCGCGATCCCCTGCCAGAGCGGCGGAGATGTGCGGAGCGGCTTCCTTGGCGCGGCCCTCTGCCTCGCTTGCCCGGCGGGCCTGCTCGCGCTCAAGGCTGTTGCGCTCTGCCGCCAGATCAAGCTGCATCAACGGCGCAAGCGTGCCGCCGACGTTCGGGAAGGTGATGCCCGCCATTACAGGCTCCCCCTTGCAAAGTCGGCGCAACCGGCGGATGCTATTCCGGGGCGGAGGAAACCATGCGTATTGCAGCCATTGCGTTGGCCCTGAGCGTCGCTGCCTGCGGCGGCCCGAATCTTACCGATCTCATGGGCGAGTGCGGATACAACACGAAGCCCTTCGTTGCGGCTTGGCCCTGCGTCCGTAACGCCGTCGCCGCCGCCAAGGGACCGGGCGACCTGAAAGACGTTTACATCGCCAGCGGCGACTTCGTGTCCGAGCAGGTCGCGGCTGGCAAGATGACCGATGCCGAGGCCAAGCTCGCCATGGCTCAGGTCCGGCAGAAGGCCAAGGAAGCCGAAGACGCGCGAGGCAACATCGGCACCGGCAACGCCATCGTGGCGTCCACGATTCTGGGCCGATCGACCATGCCCGCGTCGCAGCCCCTCGCCACGACGCGCCCGGCGATGACCTGCTACAGGTTCGGAACCAGTGTGGATTGCTACTAAGGCCATCAGAAGAGCCCGGACTTCTTGCCGAGATACGTCCCGGCGAGGATGTTGTTCACGCCCGAGCTGATGCCCGAGGCCAACGCATTGGCGCCCTGTGCGTAGCCCGAACCGCGCGCAGCACCGCCTGCGGTGATGAAATTGCCCGCGCTGCTTGTGAGCCCGGCCGCCGTGTTATTGGCCGCGGCGGTGGACTCCCCGCCCATGCCGGCCAGCTTCAGGAGGCGGTCGAAATAGTTCCCGTACTCCTGCGAGGCCGTGCCCTGCCCGTAGTCGCTCACAGCCTTGATCTGAGCCCCCGAGCGCAGGAGCCCGCGCGAGGCGGCCGATCGGTCGATGGCCTTGACGCCCTCGTCTATGCGGAACTGGTAGCCGGGGTCGGTCTGGAAATCCGCCATGGCCCTCTGCTGTTGGCCCTTGGCGTCGGTCGGATCGACCCAGTAGATCCCCTGGTTGTTGCCCTGCTGCGTGAGCGTGCCCAACCCAAGGAGGTTGGTGATCTTGCCGACTGCCGACGTGCCGGAACTGGTCCACGGCGAGGCCGCGGCGCGCGCCTTCTGGGCTTCCTGAAGGTTCTGGCTTGCCGCGGCGTTGGCCGCGTCCCCAGCCATGTTCCCGCCAGTCTGTGCGCCAGACTGGCCGATCATGCCGGCGATGGTCGAGAAAATTGCCATCAGAGCGCCTTGCAGAACGTGTGTTCGGCAGGGAAGTAGCCAGCCCGCTTGTAGACTTGGGCTAACGCCTCATGACGGAGACCATGCTCCGCCACCATGCCGAAGAACTGAACGTTGCGCGCCTTGGCGGCGGATTCGAGCTGCTTGAGAAGCTCGGTGCCTACACCTTTGCGGTGTAGTGGCTTACAGTACCAAAAAAGTTCCTGCCCGATAAGCACTTTCTCATTCCAGTAGGCGGGAGAGAACAGCGCCGCGGCCATGCCGACCACCTCGCCGCCCTTCTCCACAACCAACAGGATTCCATGCTCGGCAAGGCGCCCAAGAGTCTGGGCAAACGACTCGGGGCAGAACGCCGCCTTGTCGGCCCATCCCGCCTCCGCAAAGAACGCGCGGCCCATCTCGATGATGGCGGGCGCGTCGTCTGGTACAGCCGGGCGGATCATCAAAAAACCTTCCAGTTGGTGCCGTTGCCGATGGCCTGCACGATGTCTGAGCCGCCCCCGGCCAGGGTGGTGCCGATGGTGGTTGTGCTGGCGTCAGTGCAAACGACCGTGTCGCCCGCGGTCGGCGTCATCAGGGCGATTTCTGCGTAGGTGTAGGTCGTGCGCTTCACGACGCCCGTTCCCAGGCTTTGGAAGTACGCAATCAAGGCGCGCGTCGCCCGGCCTGCACTGTCAACGATGATGGCGGAGGTGTTGAGCGGCGCGGTCATCGGGCAAGCGGCCTGACGTTGGTCCGCATGCCGTAGAAGGCGCGCTTGACCGGATCGCTGATGGAGATTTCCACCGTCCGCTGGCGGAAGGCGCCCAGCCGGTCCCACATGGCGCGGATCAGGCGGACACCCATGCGGCCGATGCTGGCCCGGCGGTCGGGGCTCCACGTAAAGCCGCCATCGTCGGAGAACCGCATCATGATCTGGGGGTCGCTGCCCTGCCCCGTGCTGAGGCCAACGCCGAACTCGCCCTCGATCTCGTAGTCCACCATCATGGCCCGGAGGCCTTCGGCGAAGAACGGGAGACCGACGACCACGCTGCGGATGGGCTCGCCAAGGTCCGTGTAGGTATCGAGATCCAGTTCCGCGACCTTGCCGCCCTGCAGGCCCACCAGCGTCTTGCCGAAAGCATAGAAGATGCACTGGACGTTCCACGCCGCGGGCGTCAGCGAGGTCCCGGACTGGCGCTCATGCCAGATGGGGGCACCGGCCACGGCCGAAGCCGCAGGGTCGTAAACGAACGTCCGGTTGAGGCTCGGCAGGGTCAGGCAATAGAAATGATGGCCGCCCTGGAAGTACGTCATGCCGTAGGCGTCGCTCACCGTGCCCGCGCGCATTACTTCCTCGATGGCATGGGTGCTGATGCGGATGGGCTGGTAGCCGTCCGCCCGGTAGACGATCCGGTCATCGCCCAGCCAGAAGACGGAGTTGTCCATCTTGGCCGGGCTGCGGGCCGCGGCGCACCCGCGCTCGAGCAAGGCACCCGGCACGCGCTCGAGGGGGAACGGCGAGGCGCCCGTGTTGCTCCACGGCTCGATGGTGTTGGTGCCGAACAGCCAGATTTCCCGATGGTCCACCAGCACGCCCACAAGCCCGTCCGGGCTGCTCTCGGCGCTGGCGAAGTCCAGCGGGTCGATGGTCGAGAAGTCGTTAAGGCCGGTAATGCAGAACTGGCCCGACGAGTCGTTGATGGTCAGGATGCCATACCCGTCGATGTAGGAGACGGACGAGAAACCCACCGCCGGCACGCCCGAGGAGGCGTTCTTGACCACCACCGTATCGGTGATGACGAAGAAGTCAGGCACGACCAACAGGCCGATCTGTGTGCCGTTGTTGATGAGGGTCGCCGCACCCGTGGGCGGGATCGCGTCGCCGCTGCAGGCCGTGGTGGTGCCGTCTTCCTCGGTCTTCCACAGGGTGGTGCCCGACAGCACGTAGCAGACGCCCTGAGCCTCGATGCCGGCGCGAACCGTGTCGTTGCCGATCGTCCGCCATTCCTTTTGGCCGGGCGTGCCGTACAGGACGACCTTTGTGCGCGAGCCTTCGGGGGCGGCCTCGGCGTACAGGTTCACCACCCGAGCCGGGTTGACCGGCAGGGAGCGCTGTTGCGAGAAGCCAAGGGCGAGCGGGCCGCGCATCAGCGATTGTTTCGCGGAGACAGCCAATTGCTGAACATGCCGCGCCACTGTTCTGGAAGATAGCGGGGGTCCTGCATCGGATCGTACTGAAGCTCAGGCATCGTCCCCGGCGCGGGCTCGGGTCCACCCCATCCCTGACCGCCCGAAGATGCTTGCGCAGGCTGCTGTTGCGCAGGCTGTTGCACGGGCTGTGGGGCTGGCTGCTGTCGCGCGGGCGGTGTCGTGGCGCGATTGATGTACCACTCAAGCGGCGGCAAGGACTGTCCCGGCTGCTGATACGGCGGAAGCGTCACCGCCACATTCGGCATGGGCCGGTACATATCCATTCCTGCGCCCGGCTGTTGGAATGGCGGCAGCCACGGCGTCATCCCACCGGTTTGAGGCGGGATCGGGCTTTGGTTGTCGGGAGGGAACCCGTCAAGCATCCGCGCCAAAAGGTTCTTCTGGCCGGTCGAGTTTTTGGGGTTCAGCGGGTTTGCCATGGCCTTACCCCTGCGTGAAGTTGTACCGCCCGAACTGGCGGGGCCGCAGGGACAGGTCCGGCGCCGACGTGATCGGCACGTAGTAGTAGGATTGCAGCGCCGTCTTGGCCTTCTCGATGGCGTCGAGGTTCTGCGGACTGAGGGGCACGCCGTACTGGTCGGCAAGCTCGCGCTGCAGCATCAGGCCCAGATTGCGCAACTGCCCGTCCGGCACGTTGACGACCGAATCCAGCGAGGCGAGATCGGTGTGGGCGTAGCGGATGCCCTCGCTTTCGAACCCGGCCATCAGGTCATTCAACTTGCGGAACCCCGAGTTGGCCTGCGTTTCGTTCAGCGCCTCCTGGTCGGCCACGACGCCGAGATCCCAAAAGGCATAGGCAATCACGTCGCGTGCGGTTCGCGTAGCCATCAGCCGCTCCTGATGCTGGGTCGGATATGCAGGCGGCCCGTCACGACCACGAGGCCGGACGACGTGACCGCCTGATGCAGGAAATCCCCCTCAAGCTGGTACGTGTCGTCGTATTCCAGCGCGACGGTGAAGGACCCCGCCGAAGCGGAAACGATCGTGGCCGTCTTGGTGAAGGTGGGCGTGCCGCTCATGGGGTCCCACGGCGGCTTTCCGACACGCCATTGCACCGTGACGCCAGAAAGGCTCTGCACGGCGTTGGCGTAGTCGCGGGCGTACATCGTGAGGGTCCGCACCTCACCGGCCGCGATGTCGAAGTTCTGGACGTTAGCCACCGGCCTTGGCCTTCCTGCCCCGCGGCAGGTCGCCCACTGTCTGGGCGCCGATCTCCTTGGCCGCGGCTACGAAGTCCGGGGAATCGGTCCAGCCCTCCGGCACATCCTCGGGGCGGGCGAACACCTGCTTCTCGCCGTTCGGGCCGTAGCGGAATGAGGGCCAGTTCTGGTGGACGTAGGCGGGCGCCGCGCCGGGGGCCTTGATGGCCTCGCGCCTGCGGACCGCGTCCATGGCCTGGAATACGGCGGCCACGACGACCTGCGGGGGTTGCCTGGTGCGCTGGATGCGCTCGTAGGCATTCACGCCCGCCTCGGTCATGGCCGTGGTGACGGACCCGTTCATGCGGCCTCCTTGTGTTCGCTGCCGCCAGGCTGGCGCAGCATGTAGCGATGCCAGTTGCCGGCGAAGGCGATCTTGCCGACGTGCACGAAATCGACATCGGGCACGGCCCAGAGGCGCCCGCCGCACTCAAGCCAGAGCTGGCAGAAGCGCGCGTCCTCACCGACCCATGTCCGGTTGACCTGATCGCAGGAAAAGAAGTTCCAGATCTCGCGCTCGCCTTCCTTGTTGGCGAGTTGGCGCTCCGGGTACTTGAGTTTCATGATGTCGAACACGTCGCGCGTGAGCATCATGAAGCCGGTCGGCAACATGCCCATGCTCACGAGGCCATGCTCGAGGATGGGGAAGCCCTCGGGGGTCGTATCGACCCAACCCGGATAGCCTTCCTCCCACCGCTTGAAGCGATAGAGGGCGCCGACCACGTCGCGGTTGGCCTGAATCAGCCGCCACGGCGCATCCGCCGGCCAGCCGCCCATGTCCGCGTCGATGAACAACATCCGGTCGCAGTCGCTTGCGAGGAAGCGTGCAACAAGTTCGTTTCTAGCCAGGGCCACGTAACATGACCCCGGCCAGAAAGTGAGTTCGACCGCGACCCCGCGGGCGTTGAGGTCTCCGACGCTTGCCAGCAACGAACTAACGTATTCGTGGCAGACGTCACCCGTGCCCGTAGGGGTCGCGATCATCAGTTTCATGGGTTACGCCGCGCCCTTGATGAGGCCCAGAGCAACCGCAGCCGCACGCAGTTCGTTGGTCAGCGTGCGGAGCAGGACAACCTGCGCCGTGACCGCATCGGCCTGCGTCGAGGTGGCGAAACCCCACGGCGTGGTGGTCGTCGCCGCCGTGGTGATGGTCGAGGTCGCCACCGCCGCCTGAGCCGCGCCGGAGCGCTGCACGATCGGGGTGGTGCCGTAAAAGCCGACCAGATCGGTCGTGCTCTGTCCGAGGAGGACGCCGTCCGTGCGGGCGTCAGAGAGCTGCTTGGATGCCATGATGTTGTTCTCCTGTGGCTCTATGCTCAGGTGGTGCCCGACAGGCGGCAGGCGAGATCGGGGTAAATCGCCTTCGTCCCGTACAGAACGTCGAGGCGAATCTTGTCCTCGTCCATTTCGCCGTCGTAGTACTTGATGACGCGGATGGAGAACCCGTTCTGGCTCTCGCGAGCCTTGAAGGTTGCGCCGTCCGGCATTTCGAGGTCGGCCATCACGAGAGCGAAGGCGTTCTTGTGGAAAACCAGGTTCTGCGCGTACTGCGCCGAGCCGGTGCCCATCATGGTGATCGCAGCGCCGTCCGCCGGAGCCGAATCGACCGTCTGGTACGGGCCGCTGATGATGATCGCCGGAGCGATCGTCAGCGTGCAGTCCGTGCCCGTGGCGGTGATGTCCGACTGGATCACGAACTGCTGCAGGACGCCCGTCGACTGCTTGGACACGGGATTGACCGCGTACACGTTGTCGATGGTGAACACGTCGCCGGCCTTGAACGTGGTGTTCGAGGTCCAGTCATCCGTGATCAGCGTCTGGGTGTTCGTGTCCTTGCTGGTCGCATAGGTCACGTTCTGGTTCGCGCCGTTGATCAGGCCACCGCCAGCCGCCGCACCGTTGGTGTGCATGCGGATGTTCTGGTCCATGGCCGTCGAGACGCCAGCAACCATGCCGATGTCGCCCGCACGATAGGCGCCGCGGGCCACGTCCTGCATGTACAGGCTGGTCTGCGAGCCCACGAGGCCCCAGGCATCAGCCGGCGACAGCACGGCGTGACGGTTGTCCTGCGGGACCGCGCCTTCGTCCAGGCGACGCGGCGCCTTGGCGAAGTCGGCAAACGAGTCGACCGGCGAGGCCGGGGTGCCGACCCAGTTCCAGACCTTGTTGTAAAGTCCGGTGAGGTCGTAGTCGATCTGGTTCGCGAGCGCGATACAGGCCGGCTTGATGTACCGCTCGTTGTACTCCTCGATCGACAGGGTGAGATCCTGCGTCGAGAAAGACCACGAAACGTGCTTGCGCTTGTCCATGGCGAGGGAGAACTTGCCCTCGGTCACGTCCTGATTGATGGCAACGGCGCCATCCTGAGCCGTGAACTTGACGGGACGACGGACACTGATCGTGTCGCCCACCTTCACGAACTCACGCGAGTAATCGCGATAGACCTTCTTGCCCATCACGAGATTGTTTTCGAGTTGAGCCAAGCCCACCTTTGCGATGATGCTCGGCGTGATGATCGTATTTGCCATGACCTAACCCTTGGGTTAGGCCCCTTCGGACTCTCGCCTTCGCCACCGTCTAGCGCCGCTGGTCCCACTGGCGTACCAAGTCCAGTACGCCCTTGTAGTCCATGCGCTCGATCGTCTGCGGGGCTGCCGCGCCACCGGACACTGTTGCCGGCGGCGGCGGGGCCGATGAAGTTTTCGGCTTCGGCTTGGCGCTGAATCGCGCTTCCACCTTGGCCAGTTCCTTGACCGCCGCGACAGGCCCGAGTCGGGAAATCCGAAACGCCTCGTCTTCGTTGTCCGCCAGGTATTTGACCATCGCCGCCTTGTGGTCGGCGTCGAGAAGGTACTCCGCGATTGCAGGCGTCATCGGGAAGTCGTCGGAGCGCACAAGATCAAGCGCCTCCTCGAACCCCTGAATGGCCTTGCCTTGAGCCCTCGCCTCTCGGTCGAAGGTCTTGGCGCGCTCTACACGGGCCTTCTCTTCGTCCGCGACGGTTGCCTGCTTCTGATGGTCGCCCAGTACCGACTTGGCGGCTTGGGCGGCGTCATAGCGTGCAAGGGCGCGGACATAGTCCTCGTACTTGGTGAACTGTTCCTGACGGGGCTCGTCGCTCTGCGTGGCCGTCTGTTCGATCTTCTGCGGCTGGCCTCCAAGGGCCTTGGACAGAAGTTCGCGCAACTGCTCTGCTTCGCGCTTCGCCTCGTGCTTTTCGCGGGTGAGTTCTGAAATTCGCTTCTGGAAGCCGCCGCCCGGTTTCTTCGGCTGGGGCTGCTCGCCCTCTGCCTCTGATGGCTGCTCTTCCGCGGTCTCATCGACCGGGGCGGTGGTCGCTTCCGCCGTAGTTTCGACCGGTGCAGGCGCATCCTGGGGAGGAGCGCCCGAAGTCTTTGCATCTTCCGCGACTATAGCCGCCAAGTCAATATCGCTCATCGAATGCCCCTTTCGCGGAGAAGGCGGTAAACCGTTTGGTTTAGCTCGCGGTTCTTCTCGTTTTCGGCGATCAAATTCCTGATGTGATCTCTGATAGCCTTGACCTGATCGGCGGTTTCTTGATCAAGAAGGCGCTCGTAGTGATTTAATGGCGCGTCGATCATGCTGGCGGCGCTCCGCCGATCTCGACTGTCGGAGGAAGGTCAGAGGGCATTTCCGGGGGCATCTCGCCCATCGGTGGCATGGCGTCGGGCGGCGCTTCACCCATCGGCGGCGCGCCCATCTCGGGACCGGGAGGCATTGGACCGCCGGGCGGTTGCTCGCCCTGTCCTGCCTGGGTGAGCTGCTGCAATGCCTGCATGATCTGCGGCAACTGCGTGGCGATGGCCTGCATGCTCATGAACATCTGGGCGTTCTGCAGCCTCAGCTGCTCGGTCTCCGCCTCCAACTTGTCCGCAGAGGCGGCGTTCTTGAGCGCTGTAGAGGCGTCCACAGGGCTTGGCGGCGGGGGGGGCTGATCGATCGGCTTACCCTCCTCGTCCAGCCCCTTGGCCTCGCGGATGCGGGCGGCGATCTCGTTGGCGCCCGGCACGTCCATGTTCTTGATGATGATGTCGCCGGCAATCTCGGTGAGCGTCGGGAAGCCGCGGAGCAGTTCGGTCATGAACTCGGCGGCCTCGGCACGCTTGGTCGCAAAGCTCGGGCCGGTCGTCACGGTCACGTCGTACTCGCCAGCCGACAGGTCGTTGAGAACGATCTCCATGCCGTCTTCGCCAAGGTCCGGCTTGTTGATGGCGACCATCTTGGCCGAACCGTCCTCGCCCAGCGTGCGGACAACGCGCGTGCTGTCGTAAATCTTCGGGATCAGGTCCACGAGGATCTTGCCGCAATACTGGATCGCGATACCGAGGTTGAAGATGTAGTGATAGGTCCCGGTGTCGCCTTCCTGCTGACGGGCCATGATTGCCCGGCCGCTGGTCTCGTTGCTCGGGGCGCCCAACCCGGCCTTGTAAATGCCCGTCACGCCCTCGAGGTCGCTGATGGCAAGCTGGCTCTGTACGTCGAGTCCCTGCGAAGCGAGCGGCGGCTCGGAGCGCTTGGGCGGCCCATTGGCCTGCGGGTCGCCCTTGTACATGAGCGCGGCAAGGTTCTGCGTGCCGGCGTTCATCCACTGGTCTTCGTAGCCCATGGCCTGGTTGGCCGTGAGGATGAACGGCGCCTTGGGTTGCATCGCCACGGCCTCAACCGCCGCGGTGCGCGTGTAGTTGTAGACCCTCTGCGGGTCGCGCATGTCGTGGATCATGCCCTTGCGGACAGCCCGGCCATCGGACCAGATTTCCTCACCCACCACGACGCAGATGGGGATGTACTTGCCCGCCCAGTCGGTCGGCCCCTGAAGGATGCCGGCGCCCGACATCAGGCAGGTCTTGACCTGCTGGACGACCACCTCACGCGACTGGACCACGGGCGACTGCGGCGGGGTTTCGTCGTCGGAGTAGCTGACGCTGCCGTCTTCGTGCAGTTGCAGCATCTTCTTGACCGGCTCGCGATACCAGTACTCGGCAATCTTGATCGTGTTGACCGTGCGCCACGTCAGGCCTTGGTCGGCCACGTTGGTCGGCAGGCTCTCCGCCGGGACGTTGGGATAGCGCTTCCTGTACTCCTCAAGCGCCAGGTCCTCGAACACGAACCCATAGCGCATGTCCGACTTGTCCGGCTCCTGCGCCAGCGGATCGATGAGGATCTGAAACGGGTCGTTGATCCGCTTGATGCGGATGTCCTGGTCGAAGCTGTCGTCGCTGCTGTACTGGGTGACGACGCGCCAGCCGCCGATGCCCGCCTGCGCCGCATTCTCCGCCGCCTTGGTGTAGGCCGCGCGGGCGATGCTCTGCTGCTCGATGTTGCGGATGAGCCCGTTGAAGATTTCCGCCGCCTCGATGGTCGCGCCGTCCTTGGAGGGCAGAACCTTGATGCCGGGCGGGTTCTGCATCACCTCGCCGGTAAGCTGCCGCACGAAGCCGGGGCCGCGGTTCATGGTCAGGGCCGGGCGGTTGGCCCTCCGGCGCTGGGCAAGCGCCTCGCTGTCCCATTGGGCTTCGCCGCCCACGTAGAAGCGCTGGCAGTCGCGACCGCTGGAGACGTTCTCGAACTCCTGCTTCCAAGCCTCGTCGGCATGGGCGAGCGCGAGTTGCAGCAGGGCGCTCTTGTCCGTGGGGATGTTGCCGTCAGGCGCGAGCGGGCCGCGGGTCGGGGTCGTGTCAGCCATCAGAACATCATCCCTAGGGCAATGCCGAGCGGCAGGCCGATCACTCCAAACCCAGACGGCTCAAGGCCAGACGAAGCATGCTGAGAGCATTGCCGCTGGCGCGGATGCTCGACTGGACGCGGGACAGGCTCAGGAAACAGGAGCCGCTTGACCTCAGCGTAGGTCGGGCCCGGCTCGGGATGCGCCACCACGAAGGCAAAGACGGCCTCCTCGTATGCGCCCGTGTAAGGCCGCTCAAAGACGGCAGGCTCAGCCATTTCCGTTCACCCTGTCGCGCACGACCGAATCGGCGGCGTCGATCACACGAAGGCGCAGACGCGCCCGCAAAGCCTCGATCTCGTCGGCCAGAGCCGTGAGAAATTGGTGGGTTTCCTTGTGCCCCTGCGCTTTGCAGACGGCGGCCTGTTGGCGGCACATGACGAGGATGTCGCGGTTGCTCATGCGGCCTGCCATCCGCCGATCGGGCGATATTGTTTTGCCTTACGGGCTACCTCGGGCTCTGCGTAGACGACGCAGCCAAGGCCGAACGAGTCGGCGCCGTGCGACGACCAGTCGTGATTGGGACCAAGGCCAATCTGGCGCTTTTCGTCTTTTTTCTCGTGATACCAGCCGAGGGCATCCAGGCCGGGCTGCGTGGTCGGCGCGTTGAACCAACTGAACGAGAAGAGCCGCCGTGCCTCCTCGATACGGGCAGCCGCCGCGCCCTTGCCCTGGTTGGGAACGACCGTCACTTCGTAGCCTGCCGCCCGGAGCGCAGAGGCGTAGGACACGTCGTAAACCTTGTCGTTCGTGTCGCCGTCGTGAGGCAGCCAGAACTGCGCGCGCTGGGGCGTGTAGCCTTGGCTGCGGCACCATTCGAGATGGGCGGCCAAAGGCTGGCCCACGGCCTCGTAGTAGTTTAGCCAACGGATTTCCCGGCCCACAAACTGAGCCGCCCAGATGGTGAAAGCATCCGCCCGCGCGCCCGTGCCGCCGATGTCGCAGAACAGGCGGATGGTCATCAGGGGATCTGCGGCCACGTTGCCGATGCGGCCCTGAGCCCGCGCCTCGGTCAGGTTCTTGGCGTAGTAAGCGCCCTCGATGACCGAGACGTAGTCGCCCTCCCAGATGTGGGAATACTGGTCGGGGCGCTCCTGCAGGTCGCGCTGGCGCTCGCGTTCCAGCTTGGCGGGAAACTTGGGATTGTCCCGCCAGTTCATCTCAACCACGCGGATCAGAGCGTCCTTGGCATGGCGGAACCGGCTCTCGACGGCGGCGGTCTTGCGCTTCGGGTTCCACGTCACCCACAGTTCGGCATTCCAGTCCTCGCCCTCTTCGCGAAGGGTCGGGATCAGGATGGACCACGCCTCAGCCGTGACAGGCTCGGCTTCGTCAACCCAGCACAGCAGAATGCGGCCCTTGGACTTCACGCTTTCGATAGAACGATCCAGGCCCACGAAGGCGTAGGAAATGCGCCCGTCCCGGCTTTTGATGTACTTCTCGCCCACGTCGTAATAGGCGGCCAGCGGCGGCTCTTCCTCGATCGCGCGCTTGACCTCCTCCAGCGAGGAATCGTCCAGCGAGTTCATGTACTGCCGACCGCAGACGATGACGCCAGACGTGCCAGACAGGCCGAACATCATGCCGCGGACGGCGGTCATCTTGGCGAATGTCCGAGTCTTGGCCGAGCCTCGCCCGCCATAGGCGCCGCGCACGTCGGCAGGCCCGATGAACAGGGGCTTGAGCTTGGGCGGGATGGCGATCTGGATGGCCGTCACAGGTCGCGCCTTTTGCTGGCGAACTTCCAGACGAGATTGCTTCCCAGATGCTGCACGCCAATGCGCGCAATGAGTTCTGGCGTCAGCACGGTGGGCTTGGCCTTACGAAGCCCCAACCGCACAAGAAGGCGATGCCAAAGGCTCCTCACGACAGATCCACCAGCTCGATGCGGGCGATCTTGATGGGCTGGCTGTTCTCATCGCCGCCGACCAAGGCCTGTGGGACTTTGCCATCCAGGCGGTCCGCAACTTCCTTGATTGCCGGAACGTCGCCCTTGATGGCTTCGTTGATGAGCTGGTTTGCGATCCTGTCGAGCTTGGTCTTGCCCCTCAGGTCAGCATCGGCCTCACGCTTCACGGCAAGCTGAAGCGCCTCGCGAAAAGGCTTGTCGATGTAGGGACCACGGGGGGCCTTAGGCAAACCGCTAACCTCTTGAGGTGTAACGGTTCTCTATAGGCGTTAGTTGTGATTTAGGATGTCAAGCGGATTGTGCGCCGCGCATTAGGTCTGTAATGCCTGATATCTCTTGGGCCGCACGTTCCCAATCGTTCGAAATGATCTCGTAACCGTCGTATCCACCATAGGTGCCGTACAGCAACAGATTGCGGACGTGTACGGACCTCAAGGGAAATTGCGCAACAAACTCTGGCAGCGTCGTTTCCAGCGTCTTAGGCAGCACAAGCGCGCTGATCTTCATCAGGCTTGGCGCGGCCACGATGGCCGGGGCTGCAAACAGGAAAAAGCGGCGCTTCATGCGGCTATCCTAGCATCTCTGATAAAGCGGCGCCTCCATCCAAGTTTCAGGCTGGCGGTAAATCCCTGTGCAAGGCGGCGGCGCGTCACGGTTTCCCGGCAAAAGCCCAGATGCTTGGCAATCTCGCCGTCGCTGTAGCCTGCGCATGCCATACGCTTGAGCGTGGCGGTGTCGTCTGCATTCCAGGGTCTTCCGTTCATACGCGCCTCCCATATGACCAATTCGGATCGACAAGAATCTCGGGCTGGGGCACGTCTACGACCTCCCCTGTCTCGTCCATGACGACGATCCAGAGGCGGTGTCCGTCTATGCCGGTTTCCTTCCAGGCGTAGGCCCAGCCGGAACGGGCTTGGGCGCGGACGCCGATGGGGAGGACCTGCGACGTGACCTTGACCGGGATGGGCGGATCAAGCTGGAGCATCGAGGCGCCCTCCCACCCTGTGGACGCGCCCGCGATGGATCTCGCCCCGGTAGTAGAAAAACTCCCATCTCCATTCGCCGGGATACTCCCGCATGGGAGCCCATCTGGCGGGCTGCCAGTCTTCATCGGACAGGCGTTTGACCCAGTACCAGCCGGAAGGTCTCATTCCCCCTCCTTTGCCGGGAGGAGATGAGGGTCCTGACCTTTGGTGGTCGATCGTTCGGTGCCATCTGTGGGGGAGAGCTGCTCTCGAAAGAAAAACCCGCAGCAGAACGCAAACATAACGGAGGCGTGGTAGTCGCCTTTGTGCCATGTCGCAGGGATGAGCAGCAGGCACATCGCGATGCCAAAACGGGCCAAATTTCTGTTGCTCATTGCAGCGTCTCCGGTCGCCATTGGGTGATGAGATGGGAAGGGGCGCGGGTCATGCGGCCACCTGCGAAACCGTGCTCGAGGCGGCGGTTTTGGTCGCGGTTTCCCACTCGTCGCGCGTGGTCTTGACGCCCCAGCGTTCGGCAATGGCGCTGATCTGCTCCCACCACTCGTCGGCGTTCTTGCCGGGCGGACCATGCTCAGCACGCCTGCGCTGGCTGATGGCGCGGTGCCAGGCTGTCTTGACCTGCTTGCGGGTGAGGCTGACGGGCTCCGGGTTAGCCTTCCACGACTGCCCGTCCGCCACCTGCTGGGCAATGAACTCGAGCGCCCGCATAAGTTCTGGGATGCCCTGAGCAGCGCGCTTGCCCTGCCCTGCGCGCCATTCGTCCATCAGACGCCGCGCGGTGTGCCTTTGGGCGCTCATTGGGCAACCCGTCCACGCCACCGCTCGAGAACCGGCTTGGGTGCGATGCACCGCCCGCTCTCGGGTCTTGGTCCCCATGTCGCCTCCTGCCACATGCCGCCGGGGTGGTATCCCCGGAACCGCGCCTCCCACAGAACCTCATCGCTCGAGGGGGCTGCGCTCGAGTGCTCGCATGCCGCGCCGTAGTTTCCCTCGAGCACCTTGCGGAAGTTCCGTGGCTCGAGCACCCAATCCAGTTTCAGGGCGAACTTGGTCCGCAGGAAATCCGACGCTCGAGCGTTTGTGAGCATCTGCTTCCAACCATCAAGCCCATGCTCGGCAAGGCGCGCCTTCAGCTTCTTGCGCCGGTCGGCCTCGAGCCCTCGAGGCTTGGGCCACCCGAACTCCGAAGCGGTCGCCACAAACTGCTCATAGGCCACGTCCTCGTCTCGAGGCCCCATATCTTCAGTAGATTTATCTACTGAAGTAGTACCTTCACTTACCTTCCCTTCACTTCCGGCGTTACGAAACGGTTTCGTAACCCCCTCTGTTACGGTTACGCCGGGGGTTACTGAGCGGTCTTTGTTACGCCACCGTGCCTGCTTTTCGCGGTTACGCTTGCGCTGCTCCCATGCCTCGAGCGCGACCTCGGCAACCGTGCGGTGATAGAGCCTGCCGTCGCTGCAAAGCGTCCAGCCGCGCATGGCTTGCGCCTTGATCTTCTGCCATGCCTTCACGGCGACGCCGTAGCCGGCGTAATCGGCCAGCAGCATGTCGTCGTTGGGCAGGCTTGCGGCCGGCACCTCGTGCGCGAAGGAACGCCACCATAGACGCAGGGCGGCAACCTTGGCTTCTGGGCTTGCGGCAATCCACGTGGCCGACCCGAACAGGCGGTCGCCAAACAGTGGCATGTAGGGCATGCCGCGCAGATCGCACTCTGCGGGCGTGAGTGGGGATTCAGTCGTCATCGCCGTCCTATCATGTTGCCCACGAGCGCTTTCCACGGCGCGCGAGGGTGGCGGGTGTCAGAGGTTGGAACCTGTGATAGGCAGGCCCGGTCCTCGCGGATACCGGCCTCTGACGGGGTGGCGTATAGCGCGCCAACCGACAGCCTTACTAGGGCTCCTAACTCAGCCCCAAGTATAGCGAAACGCAACGGGAACAACAACAAACCGTTGTGTGGAGCACTCACATCAGCCCCCATACCAGCGCGCCGACAAACGCAACCACCCCCGCCACTGCGGCGGCTACAGGCAGGATCACACCCCATAGAGGAGGCTTGTCCACGGGAGCGGGTGAGAAGATCATTTGTGCCTGACCTTTGCCGTGTCGGGCTCTGCGCCACCGGTGGGCACGGGCGGAAACGCACGGTCTACCGCAGCCGCCCATTCGTCGTAGCTGACCGTCCCCGCCTTACCCGCAAGACCCTCAACCAGAGGGCGGAAGGCTGTCCGCATGTCGGCGCGCTCTTGCTCCGTCATTTGATTTCGGCCACGAAGAAGGCCGACCCGTCCGGCATCACCACAGGGCCGCCGCCCGTCCGCACGTCGTGCGAATGCTCAATGGCATTGGCGAACCAGCCAATCATCCAGCCATGGTCTATGTCGTGCCCTTGCTTCTTCGCGTGCTGACAGAATGCGGTGGCCCACATATGGGCGTCATCGCGGCACGCATTAAGCAGTTCCGGGCCGCTCATCGCCGTGTAGTCGGGTGCCGGCAGATTAGCGGCGGCGATTTCGATCAGCGGCCAGAAGCCGGCAAGGTCCAGAACGTCCGAACCGGCCTCACGGATGGCGCGGGCTCTGGCTACCAGTTTTTCCAATGTCTTTGCGGTGCCGTTCATTTGGTCGTGTCCTTCCTTGCCGTGCGCGATGGGTGTGGAGCGAAGCGGAACCAGATCATCCTGATGGACGGGGGCGATGGAGGTGGGCGGGAGTTTCATGCGGCCTCCTCAATGGACACCAAGACATCAGCCTCGGTTCTGGTCTTCTCGACGGTGATGCGCTGGACGTGGCGGTCGTCATCGATACGGCCAGACGTGACGAGCGCGTCCAGGATCGGCTTGACCCGATTGTCGATGTCGCCAAGGATTTTGCTCGGCAGGTTGATTGTCACCGCGATCTTGCCGCCCATGCGGACGCCGCCCTTGGCCTGAACAAGGATCAAGCCAACCGCCAGCGAGCGCCATGCCGTGTACCGGCGCGACTTCACCCGCCCACGTCCCGGCACGTTGGCGTACATGTGGTTGAGGGTCGGCGGGACCGGGAGCGTGAATGACATCTCGCTCATTGGGGCTTGGGGCGGGTCATGGGGTCCTGACCTTTGCTGATCCGGCCGACGCGCCATCAGTGATTGTGTTCATGATGGCCCGCCCAAGGATTTCCGGGATTTGCGGGACGACCGAGTTGCCGAGGGTTCGCAGTCGGTCCACCCGAGCGGGAACCCCATCAGCCACTCGACCCACGGCGGGTTCAGCGAACCACTGCCGTCCGTCACCTGCACTGCCGAACACAAATTGTCCGGCTTCCTTCCCGCGGCCCGACGCGCTACCGACATGCCCTGCCCCTTGTAGTCGCGGGCAACAGGCGTCGGCCACTTCTCCAGGGCCCGTAGTATCTCCGTCCGGTTCGCCCCCGACGACCTCAGCCCGGAACAGGGCCTCGGTGTTGGCAGCGGCGAGAGAAAGTTCCTTGGCGATCGCCCCGCTGAACGGAGCGCCACTGCCTTCGTGTTGCTCGCCTCTGGCGTCGGTAGCAATGATCCAGATTCGGTCGCGTTGGTGAGGCGCACCAACGGCGCTCGCCGGAATGCAATGCCACTCCGCGTCATACCCGATCTCGGCCATGCGCCCGAGAATTGCGTCCAGCCCTCGACCAAGCAGCGCTGCCACGTTCTCCAGCAGCGCGACTCGTGGTCGAACCAGGCGAAGGGTTCGTAGGAGAGGCCAGACGAGTCCCGAACGACTGCCGGCAAGGCCGGCACCTGATCCCGCGAGTGAAATGTCCTGACACGGAAATCCGGCTGTGATGACCGTTTCCGAACCCTCCTCAACAAGGCGTTGAGCGCATAGATGCCCGGAATTGTTTGAGCCGTCGGCCATCTTTCCCCCAGAACTCGCGCGCAGAATTTGTCGATCTCGCAGAAGGCAACCGTCTTGAAGCCGCCCGTGCGCTCAAGGCCCAGGCTGAAGCCGCCAATGCCGCTAAACAGGTCCAACACTTTCAGCATGGCAGGCGCCACACGGTTGCCGAGCATCCGCTGATGTTCTTGCGGCGCTCCTTGGTCTTCTCGACCTGTCGGCCGTATTTTTCGGAGACGAGTTCGCTCAGGCGCGGGCGAATGGATAGGCGGCTCTCGCCAACCTTGTCCGCGATCTCGTCGGCCGTAAGGGGGCCGTGTGCGCGCAACGCCTCCAGGCACTTGCCTTGCAGGTAATTGACGCGGGCGCTCACCTTCACCGCCGCCTCTTGGGAGGGGCCGGAGACTTTGAAGCCGGGCATTCCGTTGTAGGGCTGGCGAGGGTCGAAGAGGTCGGGCTGGGTCATGCGGCGGCCCCGTCTGGCTCGGGAATCTCATTTTTCCGGCCACCTGTGACGACAGAGAGAGCGCCGCGCGGAACGTTGAAACGCTCGGCCGCCTCACGGGCAGACATGCGACCGGATTCAACCTCTTCCTTGGCTGTAGCCAGAGAGCCCATAGCGCGCTCGTAAGTGTCGATTGCGAGGTCTAGGCTATCCCGGTCCGCCTCAGACATCGCGCGGCGCTGTAGGACCTTCCTAATGGCCTTGGTGTCGAAGTTTTGTTCCTTAGCCTTCTTCAGGATCTCGGACTGGTGGCGTGTCTCGCCTTTGGCACGCTCGCGGCTGGCCTCGATTTCGGTGATGATGCCGATAAGGGCCTTCTTGTCGATGTTCATGCGGCACCCCCAACCATCGAACACGTGCGGCGGCGCTCATCGAAGTAGCGGCCAAATGCGATTTCCGCCTCAACGGCTACTGTTGGTCTGGTCGCCACCCAGCGGTAGTAATCACGGGCCTTGCGGTAATCGTCGAAAGGCAGACGTACCCATTCGCGATAGGTCAGGATCGCCCGGAGCAACTTCAGCAGTTCAGGAGTTGAGGGGTACAATTCCTTACTTCTGCCGGTATGCCCCGCCCTGAACGGAGCCGCGAACCGATGAAGTTGCTGCTCCGCGCTCCAGGTTGAGCGCACCGTCCCCATCGAGGAAAACGGCGCAAAATCGGCATACTGGCGATTGATTGACTCCAACCGATCGCTGATCTTGGTCGAAAAGCCGACTTTGACCCAATCGCAATAGCGCGAATGGGCAACGTAGATGTGGCCCGGCTCGTGAAGCATTTTGTATCGAGCGTCTGACATGGCGGGGTATTTGATCGGCTTGTAGGCCATGCGAAGCACTCCTTTAGATGCAGGCGGTCAGTTGGAGCGGAGGGCGAAGCCCCAGCCAGTTCACGTATCCACCCAAGTCTTCGAGTAGATGTCGAAAGTGTTGACGGGCGGCTCCTTCTCCGGCGCGGGCTCGGCACGGGGAACCGGACGCCAGGAGGCTTTCGTCATCCCGGCTTCCACGCGCTTCTTCCACGCCTCGCGCGTCTCAGGCTTGAGTCGAAGTGCCATCTACCGTCCCTCCATTGCTGGTGTGGATTGGCGTTGAGCCGCGAAGCGTGCCCACCACCGCGCCTTGGCGAAGGTGAGGACCGCCGCCGACAGGGTTGCCCCGGCAAGGAACGCCACCGCTGCGGCGTGCCATGTCTCCCCCTGGATCGCGCAGAGAAGGGAGACGGCCAGCAAAGCCGAGCCGACCACGCCCTCAAGGATCGATCGCCGTCGCCATGCGCTCGCGCGGGTCTGCATCAGGTCCGTTGCGCGGGTCATGCGCTGCCTCCCTCTGCGCCCTTGAGTGAGGCAATGGTTTCTTGGTTGCCGCGCTCAATGTTGGTGGCGACCACCTCCATTGCTTGCGAGGGTGTCATGGCGCGCTGGTCCTGCAGGGCAATTAGCTTGCCTACCAAGTTGGAGCTGATCGCCAACATCTCGACGGACGACAGTTTATCCCCGTGTTTCCGCAGGATTTCGCAAAGGTCCTGATAGAACGACTCGTGCTCAATCTTGGCGCGGTGGACGCTCATGTGCCGACCTTCTCGCGGGTCCCGTCCCACACGAACTCGCCAGCCTCGCCGACTGGAAAGTGGGCACGACAGCCGACACAGAAGGTGCCGCTGTAGAAACCCGGTTCGCGCGCGTACGTCTCAGCGATGGACTGGGACATGGTCGTCAGGCCGCCACACTTCAGATGGACGTATGACCTCCGCACAGGCCGCACGAACCCCTTGGCGCGCTCCTCGGCCGACAGCACGACATAGTCCTGCTGTTGCCCATTTTCTTTAAGAACCGTGTGGCTACGGTCAGCGGGAACAGGGCGTCCATCCGTTAGGGTATAATTGGGCTTCTCGCTCATTGGCTCTCCAGTTCCTGAAGTTTCTTCTTGGTTCTCAGAATCTCGGCCTGACGCGCGAGGGCCGGGTTAACCTCTTCCAGCAACAGGGCGCACAGCTCGTCGTCTGAAAGCAGGGCCATGATCTGCGGCGCGCTGGGCATGCGGCGGCGGGCCTTCCACGCCTCCACCGTCCGCGCCGATACCGCCGTGAACCGGCGCAGGCGGGCGGCAATGGCCTTGGCGGAAAACCCGCTCAGGGCCTTGGAGATCGTGTCTCCGATCGAGACAGGGGTGAAGGCTAGGGCCACGTGTTCACCCACGCTCTGTGACGTAGTCAGGCGCGACAACTTCGGCATTGGAAACTCCCATGATGTGTTCATGGAAGAAGCCGAATACCGAAGGAGATACAGAACCGAACGGCTTGGAGACGTGCTGGTCCGCGTTCTTGGCAGGGCGGCGGAACAGATGGAGAAAAATGGCGGTCGCGGAGCCCACACGCTCAACGCGACCGCCAGGTGCCCGGCCGGGGAGGAGAGAGGCGGGAAAGGACACCGCCTTGGCCGGGTACACGAAATTCGAGATGCGGCGCTGTTGCCGCGGGGGGAGGTAGGCCCAAAGCAAGCGCCCCGTCATAGCGGCTTGCCTCCCCTTTCACCTTCCAATCCGATCGGCTCAACGCCGAAGGATCGAAGGACCGCAATAGCGACCTGACGCACGCCGGGGTCGGCATCCATGATCAAGGGGGCGCGCTCGCAGGCATAAATGATTGTGGTGTGGTCACGGCCACCGAAGGCGAGGCCCAACATGGCGAGCGACGCATGAGTGCAAATCTGCTTCACCAGCCACATGCAGACCTGCCGGGGGTGGCTGACGGGGTGCATACGCCGCGCCGTCCGAAGCCACATCAGAGACCACGGATCGCCGTTGATGGTCCTGCCAGCGTCGTTCATGGCCTTGCAAAACTGGAGCATCACGTCTTCCATCGGGGGCTCGCGACGCATTTCCAGCGGTCGGCTCAATTCGGCCAAGAGGATGGTCAATCGACCGTTCCGCAGCTTCTCCTGAGAAAGTTCCTGCTTCAGCGCGGCGATCTCGTGGCGCAGGGCTGCGGTCGGATCTTTGAGCAGGGTTGCCTGACGCTGTTGGGGCGCTGGATACAGGCTGGGAAATGCCCTATTCCGCGCCGCCGGGCTTATCCGAGCCACGGCCGACTCGCGCCGTTCCCGCAGCTCATCCACGATTCCAAGACGTTCCACCTAAGCCCCCATCTCATCGAAATCTTTGCTGACGTGGTGCGTGCAGTCGGCGTTCGCGCCGGGCCTCAGCCATTCACGCTTGGCGATCTTGCGGAGGGCGAGCCGACGCCGCTTCTCGGCTATCGACAGTTCCCGCTCTCTCACCGGTTGCACGGGGTCGGTGGCGTCTTCCCAGTCGCTCATGCGGCAACCCTCCGCTTCTTGGGTGCAGGCCCGTAGATGTCGGGGCGCTGGTGATAGCGTGTGACTTTCCCGCAGGTGGCCGCCTCAATCGCCGCCATCCGCTTGGGCGACGGGTTGCGCTCTCCGTTGAACCACAACCGCACCGTCTGGTGGCTCAGGTCCAGCCCGTGGTCGGCCAGCTTGGTCTTAAACTCTGCGGGGGTAATGCCGGTCTTGGCGGCGTACTGGGCGAGGTTCATAACTCACACCCTAGCAAACAAAACGTTTGATGGTCAATCCAGATTTGTCGTTAGGCAAACATTTTGTAACGGTGCAAAACGTGGCGATGGCCAAAAAGCCGCCCCGCCCGTCACAAATCGCTTTTGCGAGACGCCTTGCAAAAGTGCGGGAGGGATTCGGAATGGCCACTGGACGGCCCAACCTGGATCGAGGCGCCTTCGCAGCGGCGATCGGGTTGGAAGCCCAGACCTATCGGCGGTATGAGCTGGCCGAGACCGAACCAAACCTAGATACGCTGCGGAAAATCCGGGAAGTCACCGGCATTTCGCTTGACGTTCTCATATATGGCGAGCCTGCTGACGTGAAAGCACCGCCAGCAACGCAAATCCCCATAAAATTGCAGCGCAGAGCGTAATTATCGCGCGGGCGGTCTGGCATTATTGCAGCGGCCATGCTGGCTGCGCATAGACCACACCTCACAAATGTAGAACGCCACTAAACAGCAGGTGGCAACGCCTCCGGGGGATATCCTCGGAACAAAACATGCGGAAGCCGCAAACTTTTTGTTTGACGCCGCGATACGTTTTGTTTGATACTCCTCCCATCACCAGACGGGAGCAGGAAATGAGCAGCGACAATCGGATCATCCGCAGCACGCGCATTGGCGACATTCAGGCTTGGGCCGCCAAGTCCGTCGATGTGGCGGTGGTCGTCGGGACCTACGCGCACATTGCGGCAAGCCAGACGGAAGCCGCCTACTACAGCAACAGCCTTTATCTGACGGCGGCGGACGCTCGCGATCTGGCTCGCGTGCTGAACGAGGCTGCCGACCACGCCGATGCGGTCTGCACCGATCGCGTTGAGGAGGCCGCGTAACATGGCCCCCGACACTCTTTCCCCCTCAGTAGGGGATGCGCGCGTCACCGTCACCACCGCCGATAGCTGGGTGGTCACGTACGGCACGCGCTGCCCCCTCCAGCGCAAGATCATCTGGAGCGCTGAAGCCTTCAGCGACCTCAACGAAGCCGTCGATTTCTATGGCGAGTGGGAGACGGGCGACAGGTCGGCGCGAGGCTATGCCGGATCGGTCGTCGCCTACAGGGACGGGCGTGTCATCGGGGAAATCCCGATGCGCCGCGTCGCCGCCATGGTTCGCGAAGGGAGGCAGGCATGACTGCCCGCCCTATGACGGAGGTGGAGCGGGAAGAACAAATTGCCCGCGTAATCTTCTCGCATGGTCAGCATTTTTTCAGCGACCGAGACTGGGCGATCGTTATGGCCCGGAGGCGGTCCAAGGCGCACGACAGGGAAACACCCCACCCGGCGCCCACGGAATTGGATCGTGCGTTTTCTATGGCGCGTGAGATCAACGCCCTCCTCTCCACCTCCGCATCCCTGCGGGGGATGAGAGAGGCGCTAACGGACGCAGCGGCGCATTTAGCAGGAGCGGCTTCAGCGTATCGAAGACACGCAGCGCGGCACCGTTCTCAGGGGCGTGCTGTCGCGGACGCTTTGTTTTCAACGAGGGCTGACGACTTTGACCGCGCTGCGCGAAGGGCTTCCGCCGCCCTCTCCGGGATAGAGCCGGGGGATGAGCTGGCTCGCTCTGCTTCGCATCGCTCCGCACCCGCTTCGACCCTCAGCAAGGACACGACCAAATGAGCAAGCACACGCCAGGGCCTTGGCTGCAATCGCACCGCCAAACAGGCCCAGAGGCTTGGAATACTCAGGTCTACGACGAGGCTGGGCGAACGATTGCCACGTTGGCTTGGTATCCCGTGACCCTGACTGGCGGTCTTATAGGAACCGCGCGTGAAGCCAACGCCCGCCTGATAGCCGCCGCTCCTGATCTGCTGGAGGCGTGCCGCTACATCGTCGAGGCAGGAGAAACTGGCGACGAAGAGACGGCTATCGCCAAAGCCCGCGCCGCCCTCGCCAAGGCCGAAAGCGAGCCAGTCAAATGATCCTCGAAGCCATTGGCCCGATTGCCTTGCAGGCGTTCCTAGACGTGGCGACGTTCATTCTGTTCGCCTTCGTCATTCCCGCGTGCGGCCTTGGGGCCTGCGTGGCTTGTCAATTCTTTTTCTCAGCACTGACCGGAGAGTGAACACCATGCCCGATAGCCTGATTTCCCCTCTACCGCCCGCGACGAACGATCAGCGGCGACGCTGGGCGGATTTGCTTTGGGAGACAATTGCCTTCGTTGATCGCGGCCAGACCAACTATTGGACCGGCGAGCAACTGCGCCTGATCGTCCGCGAGATCGAGCCGCCCCTGAAGTCGAATGGAGACGCAGCATGAGCGACAATCTCCGCATTTGGAACGCGCTCTACAAGACCGATCCGAAACACACCAAGGGCTTCAAGCGCGCTGGCGGGTTCGCCGGAACCGCCGTCAAGCCCATCTGGCAGACCATGCGCCTGACCGAGTATTTCGGCCCGGCCGGTACCGGCTGGGGCATGGACGAGCCGACGTTCCAGACCGTCACCGCTGGCGAGGAAATCCTCGTCTTCTGCACGGTCGGGCTCTGGTATCGCGACGGCGACGTGCAGGGCAAAGTCTACGGCGTCGGCGGCGACAAGGTGCTGGGCAAGAACAAGTACGGCCCCTTCACCAACGACGAAGCCTTCAAGGCATCATACACGGACGCTCTGTCCAACGCGATGAAGCAGATCGGCGTCGCGGCCGATATTCACATGGGCCTGTTCGACGACGAGAAGTACGTCCGCGAGGCCAAGCGCGAGTTCGAGCAGACCAGCGTCCCGATGGGCTCGCATCCTGGCAACTTCGCGGATGAAGCGCGGCGAGACGGCCTGACCACGGAAACGCGCTCCACCTACGAAGTCGAAAAGGAAAAAGCCGCCGCCCTCCTCAAGGGTGCCGCGCTTCTCGCCATCGGCACCAGTGAACACCGGTTGCAGCTCAAAGCGTGGTGGGAGGAAAACCGCGACGAACTGAAGAAGAAGCTGCACGAGGATGACTATTCCGAGGTCTACTTCGCGCTGACCAAGAAGCGCGACACCCTCCCGGCGCTCGCAGCATGACCGACGCGCGCATCATCCATCTCAGGGAGGCCAGCGACTACCGGTCCGCTCAGTCCGATGTGATGCGCGCGCCCACGGGCTACGTCGTCACGATCCGACCGCCGACGCGCTCGACGGAGCAGAACGCGGCCCTTCACAGGCTCCTGCAGGCCATCGTTAAGGCTCGATACAAGTGGGCCGGGCGGACGTGGAGCATAGACGACTGGCGCACGTTGATGGTGTCGGCTCACTCCAAGGCAACCAACCGCGCCGGGGAGATCGTGCCGGGCATTGAGGGCGAGTTTGTGGCGCTCCGACGATCCACCACCCGCATGTCCGTTGCCGAGCTTTCAAGCCTGATTGAGTACGTCCAAGCGTGGTGTGCGGCGAACGGAATCAACACGGAGGCCGGCAAGTGACCGACGTAGGCACCACCCCGCGCAAGGGCATGTCGCCCATGCAGCGGCTTCAGATCTTCGAGAAGCACAACGGCATCTGCTGCCTGTGTGAGCGGAAGATCCAGGCGGGCGAAAAGTGGATCGTAGAGCATCCGCGCGCCCTTGGGTTGGGCGGCGCCGACACGGACGATAACAAGCGGCCCGCGCATGAGTCCTGCCGCCGGGTCAAAGACAAGGCCGACGTGACCGCCATTGCCAAGGCCAAGCGGATGAAGGCCCGGCATCTTGGCATTAAGAAACGCTCCACCTTCGCCTGCGCCCGCACAGGGAAGTGGAAGGCGAAGATTGGCGGCGGGGTGGAGTTGAGACGATGAGGAAGAACGCGAAGACGACATTCAAGGTCTGGGTGGGCGTTGACCCGGACACCGGCCGCCCGCTGCTGTGGTCGGTCTCTGACACGCGCAAGGACTGCCGGGCCGATCTCGATTGGCGGTGCTGGGGCGCTGGCAAGATCAAGCGCGCCACCCTCGCTATCGAGCCCAACCCGAAGAAAGGAAAGAAGCCATGACCTCCCCCGCCATCCCCTCCCCGAATGGGGAGACGCTTAAGCCGTGCCCGTTTTGTGGGGGCAACGCGAGCCGTCAGGATTTGACGGATGACGACAACGCGGGCGGAAGCTGCATTACTTGCGATAGTTGCGGCGCTTCAAGCCCGGTCCACTTCGACCGCAAGGAGAACCTGTACGACTCATGGAACCGTCGCTCCTCCTCATCCCGTGAGGAAGTACGGAGAGAGGCGCTGGAAGAAGCGGCGGCCATATTTGAGGCTGGGGCGCATTCAGAGTGGTTCGGGCACGAAGCTGCCGACGCCATCCGCGCCCTCTCCCAGGGGGAATAGGGGCTGGCTCGCGGCTAAAGCCGCTCCGCACCCATCTCGCATTTCAGAAAGGACACGATCAAATGAGCAATGCAATGAACTGCCCGAAGTGCGACGCAGACATCAGCGACAGCTACGAGCCGGACGATTGGTCGTGCGGCATTGCCGAGGGCTGGTACTGCGATCAATGCGACCTTGCCGTAGCTGGGTGGGAACACCCGCGCGAGCCGATGGAAGGCGACGTTGGCATCCCGCCAACGAATCCCGTCGAGCGGCCGGGCACGCCAATCTCCGAACTATCTGGCCAGCCCGGACATAAGGGCTACGCCGACTTTGTGCGCATAGCGAAGTCTTGGGGCTTCGATTGACGCACTCTCACACGCAGCGGGTGCGTAGTGAGCGAAGCGAGCGAGCCAGCTCATCTCATCCAAAAGGAACAGTCTAATGACAGAGCGGGAAAAGATCGTAGAGGTGATGGCGACATCTGCGCGCGATCACGAATGGCGTGGCTTGAACGGACCCGACTGGAACGCGCCGGGAGAAAAGGAATACTGGCTGGGCATGGCCGAACACCTCCTCACCGCCCTTGAGGCCTCAGGTATGGCGGTGGTGCAGAATGAGCAAGCGCCGGTGTTCGCTTTCCTACTGGGCGAGGGTCCGCTTGACGGCACATGGTTTGGCGAGCCCCGGAAGCCGACTTACTGGTGGAGAAAATATCTCCGTGCCGCCCTTCCCGCCTCCCCCACCCCCTCTATGACGGAGAATGCAGATGAGCATGACGACGTTGGAAATTGAGCGCGATCGGCGCAGGGTGGAGCGCGCCCTGAAGCGCAGGGAGCGTGAGCTTGGCAAAGGAGAGCATGTCTTGAGCGACGAAGTCGATGAGATGGGCCGGGATCTGTACGGGCGCCCTGTCCGCATCGAAATCGACGTGTGCGTCCCCCTGGACGACCTCAAGAAAATGCTTAACAGCGTGCGTGCGGATTTGACCAACGCTATCCTGATGCTGGAGCGCTCGGGCTCTCCGCACGACCGGCGGTTTGCCTGCCATCGCCTTCTCTCCGCCGCCCGCGCGAAGGCTCACAGACTTCGCTTGGAATTAGAGGCACGTAGAGGACGCAGTGATAACTGACCTCACAGTCAAGCCACTAAATGCTGCGCGGTCTGCGGAATTGGCGAAAATATATATTATACAACAATGAATTACGTTCCACAGCGTAACCAGTTAAGATTATTGAAATATCGTTTCGTTCTCAAGCTTTTTGTTCCCCAAGCGTTCACGACCACATCCTGCGTCTTGACTCGGTGAGGCCACATGGTGAAGCCACCTAACCCAAGCGACTATCCGGCGGGCTATTCCTGGGTTTATGTTCTGGCCGCCGGACCCTTTTGCAAGGTCGGCCGCGCAACCGATGTCGGGGCGCGCCTCAAGGCTTGCCAAACCGGCTGCCCATACGAAATCACCTTTGCCTACGCACAGACCGTTCCGATGATGGACGTGTCCCTTTTGGAGGGTGAGACGCACCGGCAACTGTCGCCGCGCCGCGCTCGCGGGGAATGGTTCACGGCCTCTGCAGAGGAAGCCATTGAGGCCATCTCACTAGCTCGGGCCGCCCTGAACATCCCGGACTACAACATCCCTATTTCGGATCTCCCGCTCATTCCAGACCGCATGGTCCGAGCCTACCTGTCCCGCTCCCGTCAATCACCGGCCGCCCTGTGGCGCTACGACCAGATGATTTTAGCCCAAGGCCGCACCTAACCCCCCTCTGGAGGAACCTGACCATGGTTGAGAGTGAGATGGTGGAGCGCGTGAAGGCGGTTCTGCGCGACAAGACGGACTGGACGATCGACGGGAAGTTCGGGGAGGCTGAGGCGGAGGAGAGCCTGACCGAGGCCGCCCGAGCGGCTATCGAGGCCATGCGGGAGCCTACGGAGGAAATGGCCGACGCCGGATCTAGCTGCTTGGAGACATACGACCCGGCCGAGAAATGTCCGTCTGCGCGGGATATGGAAAACGGCTGGAAGGCCATGATTGACGCCGCGCTCTCCCCTTCCCCCGCTACGGAGAAAAGAAATGGATGAGAATAAGATGGCGGACGAGATCAGGCGCTTGCGTGAAGCGCTCCAGAGCATTCTTGATCTTGAAATGGGTCGCGGCGACGGCGTGGTCCAAGACTACATAGAAGACATCCACCGGATAGCGACTGATGCCCTCGCCGCTCCCAAGGAGGCGACAGATGACGATAGATGGCAGCCTATCGAAACCGCGCCGAAGGAATACGATCACAGAATAATCGCCACGGATGGCGAGTGGGTTGGCGAAGTCTCTTGGCAGAAACAGTGGTACGGCGACAAGACGAAGCCCGGCTGGATGATTGCCAACTGTGACGAAGAGTATGGGCACTACATCGACGCCATTTTGTGGATGCCTTTCCCGGCTCCCCCTTCCCCCGCCGGGGAGGGGAGGTAGTGGCTACGCGCGGGCCCGAAGACGGACCCGCTACCGCACCAACCGACCTACTTTAGAGAAGGAGTGTTCCCTGTGAAAATCAGAATTGAACCCAAGCCCGGCAACAACGTGCACGGGTTCAAACATCGGCTGTGGCTGGACAACTACTATCAGGACCTAACAGAAGACGATCTACAAGCACTTGCCCAAGCTGCAGCAGATGCCGCTGGTTTGACGGGGCGCCGTTCCAAGCGCGCCAAATAGCAAAGCCGGAAGGTCCCAATGTCGTCGGGGAACCGGCGCGAAGCGAAGCGTAGCCAGCCCTCCCATTTCCTCCGCGTTTGGGGTAGAGTGCGCTTTCCTCTTGACGTTGAGTCGCGACGCGCGCAAGATTCTCGGGTTGCAGACGCACTAGCGATCTAGTGAACAACCCGGAGGCGACCATGACCCGCGGCGACTAATCATCGCCTCAAACCATGGCAACGCGCAGCACCTTGGAGGCCCCGTAACTGGGGCCTTCTGCTTGTCAGCCTCCTACCTCTGAGTAACAGCCGCCCGCAAGGTGTGGTAGACTGAGACGCTGCGGCGGACAAGGCTATGGCCCGTGATCTCCGCCTGTTTGTGGGAGCTTCTGCGTGCCACGCGGCGGCGTTAGACCACAAGCGGGCAGAAGTAGCCGGGGTGGGAAGCGAGTGGCCGCAGCTACTTCCAGCCACACAAGGAACTGCCTTTTTCGTTGTGGGCTATGATCGCCCGCTCCGTCCGCTCGCTCAGTAGATCCTGCGTGCTGAAATAGATCGGCTTCGCGACGAGACAGAACCCGTCAACGGGTCCACTTGCGGCGCATCCGACCAAGCTCGTCAGCGCCAGCGCCATCAACGCGATTCTCAACATTCCGGGCCTCCTTGACCTGTTCCCCGACGCGGGCGGCGGCTGCCCCCTGCTCCGCCTTCCGTCCAATCCCGATGAGCCGCAGGCAGGCCAGCAGGACCAGCCCCACGAAGGCCGCCACGAAGGCGACCTTTCCCCATAGGCCGGTGAGCCATGCGGGGATCATGGCGTGATCTCCCCCGACTTCACCCGCCGGAACACGCGCCGGATCAGGTACACCGCCGCGAGCGTGATCCCGACCGCAATAAGGGCCGTGTAGACGTGCCCGTTCATCAGGGGGGATAGCAGGTCCCTGATGCTCGCCGCCGTCCCTTGGGCAGATTTGGCGGCCTCTACGGCACTGTTCACGGCCTCGATCGCGGGCTTGATGTTCTCGACCGCCAACGCCGCCGCTCCGGTCGCAACGCCGACATTCGTCAGGACGGCTTTGGACGAGCTGGCCCCCGGCGGCGGCTGCACGCTCTGCGGCATCGGCCGGGGCAATTCGTTCTGCATCGGCTCGAAGAACATGGCCGTCTCGCGGGCACGGCGGCTGACCAGCGCGGAGTTGACCCCGAACTTGTCGCGGTTCCACAGGCTGATGGCGTCGCCCGCTTCCTTGAACTTCCCGGCCTTCCAGTTGCGGACCACGCTCGACCCGGCAAACGCGGCCTTGCCGATGTTGAAGGCCAGCGAGACGCAGGCGTTGAACTGGTTGTCGTTCGGCTTCTCCCCGACGGGCCCGACCATGTTCTGGTCCACCACCGCCTCCGCCCAGTCCGTATCCTTGTCAAACAGGGCGCGGGATTCCTCCTTGGTGATCGTCTGGCCGGGGAACACGTCCGGGCCGGTGTGGCCGACGCCGATGGTCAGGACGCCCCGCACGATGTCGCCGGGGTTGATCCGCTTCCCGGTGGCGTCGTCGTAAGAGAACAGGCGCTCGCCTTCCTGTTCGATGAGGAAGTCGTAGCCTCGCGCGGTCATCTGTCTCATGGGTTCCCTTTCGGTGGGGGTGGCGGGGCGATGTTGCGGAGCGCGCTTTCAATCCGGTCGAACTGGCGCCCAAGGCGCTCCATCTCGCTCCGGGTGGCCTTGCCATCGGCGCGCAACTCGATGATGGCGCCCTTCATGGCGTCGATTGCGTCGCCCGTCTTTTCGTCGCGCTTTTCGCCCTGCTCTACCCGTTGGGCTAATGCACGTATGTCTGCCTGCAAAGTGCCCCAGGCCACGGCAAGCGCGAGCGCACCGAAGAAAATGGTCAACCAATTCCCCGTCGAGATCCGGTTTTCGACCTTAGGAAGAATAGGGGTGTCGCTCATAGACGACCGCCGTTCTCTGCGCCTACGCTCATCTCAGCCTCCGTGCGGGTCTTCGGTCCGCGCTGGGGTTAGGGCCTCCACTGGATGGCAGTCTGGTGGGGGTCCGCTTGCTTTACGCGATTCTACTCAAAGGCTCGCCAACATGTCATCGATCTCAACCAGTGATTGCTGAGCAATGTAGATGGCGAGTGTGGTTGCCCCGGCCGAGGTCGGGTGCGTGGCGTCCACCTTGGCGTAGGCAACGCCGGTCATGTCGATGAACCTGACATTCTGGCGACCGGCGCACACGTCGGAGAGCGCATTGCTCATCGCGACATAAGCGGCCGTAGGGGATAGAGGCGCGCGGGCGTCGAACGGCCCCAAAACCAGAACCGGCACGCCGGGGCGGACGCGGGTATGCTGGTCAAGGAAATCCTCCAGCGCCGCTGCCTCTACCGCCGGGTCAATTCCCGCCGCAATGGCATTGATGCCGAGCGCCCCGAAGGTCAGCCGCGTGTTCGTGTAGGAGTTTGTCGCCACGCCCAGGCTAATGCGCAGCGTGCGGTCATAGTCGCTGCTATCGTCAAGCCTCTGCAGGCCGTTCATCAGGTCTTGCGAGCCGTTGTAGATCCAGCTCGTTCCGACGTTCCCATTGGGAAACATGAGCGGGATGCCGAGCCGGTCGCAGGTCTTGGGAACGTAGCCGTCGAAATCGTAGTCGGCCCCCACCGCGTTGGTAATCGAGTCGCCCACGAAATCGGCGGTCATGTCCCATGTGTCGCAATAGTCTGGCAGGTCCGGGGGCTCGATGCTGTCGCCGGTCGGTACGGCAACGGCCTTCACCAGCACCGCCTTCTCCGTCTCGAAATAGAGGTCGTATTCGGCCTTGGACCCGAGGTCGTATTTGATCCATGTGTCATCGGAGGTGGTAAGCCCCACCTCTCCCGCCGCCGACACGTACTTGAACGTGCCGCCCTGCTTGATGACAAGCCTCAGGCGCTGCGTGGTGAGCGTTGATCCCTTGAACTGGATCGCGACCTTGGAGGCGTTGATCTTGAACGGCAGGCGGTTCAGCGTGCGGACCAGACGCCCGCCCAGAAGGGTTCCCGGCTGCGAGAGGATGCCGGCCGGGGCGCGGAAATACACCCCGTCATTCTCAACCCAGCCCGTCATGGTGCGGAACAGGCCGGGCGTATTGGTCACGGTTGCCTGTCGCCCGTAGCCGGCGGGCAGGCTGTCCGTCGTCTCATACGTTATCGTCGGCGTGGGCGAGTAGAGCGCGGAATCGTCCGGCACCGGCTGGCCGTCCGCGGCCTCCATCGTGGCCTTCAGGGCTGTGAGGTTCTCCGCCAGCGTGTACTGCTGCGGGCCTCGCCAGTAGGGATGATCGCGCGGAAGGAGTTGATAGTTCAGCTCGAGGTCGTCGGCGGCCCACCCTTCCATTTGCTGGATGAGGTCGAGATCGGGCTCTCCCGCGAACTGGAACACATGCCGGATGGCGCCGTGCCAGAAGGCTGAACCGCCCGTCGTCGGGCTGCCGCCGATGCTGTACCGCGTCGTGCCGGTATTCAGGGAGGCGACCGTCGATCCATTGCTGGCGCCGTTCACACGCGACGACAGGAGCCCATCGGTAAACTGCGACACAAGGATCAGGAGCCCGGCCAGTTTGGTCTGCGTGCCGGTGAAGCTCGCGGCGCTGGTATCAACGCCCACCGCGTGATTGTTGTTCAGCCCATAGGTTGAGCGCCAATTGGCAGAGGAGCCGTAGGCATAGGGGCGCCGCTGCGTCGTATCGAGATTGGCATTCCAAACCACCGTCAGGGACCAGCCCGCGCTTGTGCCCGTGGGCAGGTAGGATGCGAACGTCGCCGTGTCGGACATGCGGTCGTCCACGCCGTCGAACCACACCCCTTTGCGCCCGTTCATCACCGTGTCGCGGCAAACCGGCTGCGCCGAGCCCGCCGCCGTCAGGGCGATTCCATTGATCCGGTCCGTCCATGTCGCAACCGAGCCCGCCGTCAGGTCGTCTGCGCAATGCCACGCCTTCAGCACAGATCGCGAAATCTGGATCGGGTTGAAAGCGCGCCGCAGTCCCCGCAGCAGGTTCGTACGGTTGCTCATGGGCTGTTACAGCCCTTCCTGGTAGTAGAAGGACTGCCCGCTGGTGCCGATGGCCGTCACGATGCCCACGGGGCAGGCCGCGCCCTCGATGTAGATGGGCGCCGCCCCGGCAAAGATCGGAACGCTGGCGGCCAGTGTCACCGTGCCGCCGGCAATGTCGATCGCGCCCGACCCGTTGCCCGCCGGGCTCCACATCTGCAGGGCCTTGCGGTTGGCATTGGCCGGCACGAAGGTCTTGGACGAGCCTGTCATGCTGACGCCTACGGGCGCCTGCCATGCGATGTCTCCGCCGACAGAGCCGACAATGTAGACGGCGACCGGCAGCGTTGACTGCAGCGTGTCCTGAATGCCCTTAAGCTCGGCAATGACGGTCGCGCCGGACGTGTTGTCGTCCGGGTCTGTGACCTTGGGGTCCTGCGGCGTGCCGATGGATGCAAGGTTGACTGCCTGTGCGCGGATCATTAACCGATCCTCCAATTCGTTCCGTCGCCCGTGACGGGAACCACGTTGGCGCCACCGCCTGCGACGATGCTGTTAAAGGTCGTGGCGTTTGCATCGGTCACGACGCAGCGCAGACCCTGCTTGACGGCAGGCAGGCCGCTCACAGGCCCCATGTAGTTTTGCTGGTTGTAGTCGGTGCCGGAGACCGTGTAGCGGACATGGCCCGTCTGCGGGATGACAACATTCGTCCCGTTGTTCAGGCCGTTCAGGTCGGAGCCTTCGGCGTCGGTGAAACTGTCGTCGTTGTAGAGGGCGTAGACGTTGGAGCTGATGTGCGCGGTGCCGCCGAAGTAGGTCATGGACCCGCCCGTGCATTGGTTGCCGTAGTCGCAGAAGGCCACCACGCCATCGGGGATCTCGACCTGGCTGTTGAGCGTCGCCGCAGCGCCGATGTGGCAGCCCGAGATGATGCCGCGCGCTACGTTGGTCGTGGCGTTCTGTTGGGGATAGACGCCGTTCTGATAGCAATTCGCAATCGACTGATCGAGGTTGTCGAAGGTCGATCCGGCAAGCTGCTGCACGCCGTTTCCACCCCAGCCGAGGATGGGCGACAGCGAGCCGGTAGCATAGGAGCCGGCATACAGGAGAATGCCCGCCGTATCGGCCGTGCCTGCCGTCGTCGGGGCGCCCGTTGAGGGCGTGCCCGAGGCCGTGCGGTTGCCCATGACGGCAATCGACGTGCGGTTGAGCCGGCATCCGGCCGCCACGGTAAACGCGCCCTGATCGGCAGCGGCCCGTGTCATCTGGAAATTGAGCAGGGTCCGCGAGCCGCGAACGTCGGTGAAGCTCATCGCCGCCCCGATGAGTCCGGTATCGAGGCCTCTGCCACCGCGATCCCAGATGCGGACGGTGACGGTCTTGGCCCCGGTGTCCATCGCCGTGACCAGATGGGTGCCCGCCAGATCCCGCCCGCGCGCCGGCCCGGTATAGGTGGCATCCAGCGCCCGGAAGGTAAGCGGATAGCCGACCGCCTGCCCGCTGCCGGCGATGGTGTAGCTGTACGTCACGTCCCACGACCCGTCGCCGTTGTTGGTCATCGCGGTGATGGGATTGGCCGCAAGCGTCGAAGCCGTCGCGGCCGTGCCCGCAAAGGTGATCGGGAGCGCCGTCGTGACCTGGATGCCGGTCGTATAGGTGTAGGTCCCCGTCCCGCTGGGGCCTTGCAGGACAACGGAGCTGCCCGGCCGGAATACCAGCGACGCGGCGTAGTTGTAGGCACCCTGATAGCCTGCCGGGTCCGACGCCGTGATGAAGGGCGTGGTCGATATGGTGGTCACACCATACGGCAGAGGCGCCAGAGAGGGGTAGGCGATGCCCATTACGCGGCGCGAATCCAGGTGATCGGCAGGGCCGCCGCCGTGACGATGGTCCACGACTCCGATCCGTCGAAGGTCGGAAACGCGGTTGCGTAAGCCTGCGCAAAGGACAGGCCCGTCGCCGCACCGGAGCCGCTGGCGTTGCTCGGCATGTCGCGACCAATGAACACTTCGTTATTGCGCGACGTGGTGAGCGAGCTTGTGCAGGTGGGCAGCGTGCCGCTGGTGGTGAACTTCACCGCCGACCAATAGAGCAGGCCCGGAGACAGGGGCGCCGAAATGGTCAGATCAGCGTTTGCGTTGCTGGTGGTGGTCGCCACGCCCGTATCGTCGGCGGAAATGGGAGCCCCGAAGGGCCGCCCCGCGCCCGTGCCGCTGGTGCGGGTGCCGTAGATCGCGCCCTTGACCGACGATCCCGCCTGCCCCGTGGTCACACGCACGGTAAGGCGATCCGCCGTTACGGAGTTCATCACCATGAACGGCTGCAGATAGATCGTGTCGGATGCCGCAATGATCGTTGCGGTCGCCGACCCGCCGAATGTCGGGTAATAGCGCCCCGCCACATAGGCGAAGCGCGGCAACGGGGCGGCCGGGTAAATCTCCATCACACGACCCCGTAGTAACTGATGTTGAGCTTTGCGCCTGATGCCACCTCGATGAACTGCAGGGCCTTGAGGTTGCCCGTGTATTTCATCTCCTGACCGGCCGCGAGTTGCTTGCCGACCGAAGTTGTCGGCGCCGTACCATCCGAGCGATAGCGCACCGCCTGCGACTCCACGCCGATCATGGCGAACGTGGTGTTTTCAGGAACCGTCAGGCTCGTTGCCGAACTGAGGCTCGTGATCTGCTGGTAGCCGCGCTCCACAACGGAGCCTTCAACCGCTTCAACTTTCGTGGGCATTGGGGACTCCTATGTTCCGTATCCAGCCGTGACTTGAATGTGACCCGACCCGCTTTCGCAGATGACCGCGACCCACACCGCGTCGGGAGCGACAGTGGGTGGCGTGAACAGGGCTTGCGTGCCGGCCATGAGTTCCAGGCAATTCAGCGTTGCGACCGCGTCGTCCTGTCCCATGAGGACGGAGACTGAAAAGGTATTCGGATTGGTGATGAGGATACGGAGCCGCTCGGGGTTGGAGACCGCCTGCGTTCCCGGCACCTGTGCACGCGCGCTGATTGTCGAGACGTTGATGCGGATACCCGTCCCGCCCTGAAAGGGCTGGAAGGCCTGCACGTTAATGGGTGTGGCTTCGCTCATGTCAGCCCCAGCAATTCCTTGAGATCGTCAACCGTGAGGCCCAGCGAAGCGAGACGCTGTTCGGGAGTGGGTTCCGGCGGTTGCGCGGCGGCGCGAGCGGCCACCACGTCGGCGTGATTCTCCGGCAGGAACTCCTGCCCGTCCCACTGGCGGACGGACCAGAGGCCGTAGATGGATTGATCCTGACGGCGGCCGACGTAGGGCATCATCACCTCCGCGCCCAGACAAAGCCGACCGTGGCGATGTAGTAGGTGTCGACAGTGGCAGGCCCGCGAGCGCGCGAGGCGACGCGTCCAGAGCTGTCGGTGCGGACACGAAGCTCGGGCGTCCCGTAAACGTCCGGCGTGCTGTAGATGTTGTTCAGCGGCGCGGTGTTCTCCAGTGCCGAGGCGTCCGTCTCGTCGGGGCAGCAAATGCGCCCGATGGCGGCGTTGCTGGCGTCAAACATCTCGGCGCGAAGGATGGCTTCCACGGAGAACGTCAGCGGCACCTTGAGCGCATCCAACCGGCGCGTGTCCGTAAGCGTGTTGGTCAGGCTCACGTCCAGCGTCGGCGCCTTCCACTTGAACTCCAGCGCCCCGCCCGGCCCCTCGTAGGTGGTGAACGCAACGATCGCGCTCGATACCCGCTTGAACCACCCAACCAACCGCTTATACGTGTAGTTGGTCGGCATGGTCGGAGACGTGGCCGACGTGGAAAACAGGATGTCCGTCACGTCGGTATCCGGCCGGTTGATCAGCCAGATGTAATAATCCGTGTCCGCGATCGAGCCGGTATCCAGTCCGCCCTGGTTGTTGCCGACCGCCCATGCCGCATCCAGCCGCTTGGTCAGCGCCGAGCCCAGAACCATCATTACGGTATTGGTCGCGTCCATCGCGGAGCCAACCGCAATGTCGATGTCGTTGGTGGCGTCGGTTGCGTTGTTGGCGTAGGTGAGGCCCTGCACCGCCGACCGGGGCGAAACCGGCGTGACCCACAGGACATCCACGCCGTTGCTGCCAAGCACCTGACCGGACGTGCCCACGGCAAGCCGCTTGTATCCCGTGGCGTCGCGGGTCAGGAGATCCCCGCGCGTGGTCAGGGAGTCGGCTGCACCCAGCCCGGACATGGGGTCTACCGTCCAGATGGTGTTGTCCGACGAGTCCTTTAAAATGACCTTGTAGTCACCCGCCGCCAGATAGATCGAGCCAAACAGGCCATTGCCGTCAGCCACCACCGGGTTCGCGTTGGGCGTCACCAATCCGCTGTCGGCATAGGTGTTCTTCGGCGTGGTGGTGCCCGTCGTGTAGAAATACAGCTTGGCGCCGGGATAGCTCGCGCCGTTGCCCGACATGGGGCTGTAGCGCGGAGGTGTGAAGAGGGCGGACATCTGCTAGGCTCCCGCGATGCGCATTGACTGGATGGAGCTGTCGCAGCTCGCCGTTTCGGTGGCTGCGGCCTTCGCGTTCGACCGATACCAAGCCGCGGTTGATCCGCTCCCGACGACGCAATCATGGCTGCTGGGCGTGCTGTTCTTCGGCTTCGGTGCCGCGTGGCTATACACGCAGGTCATTG
>ERZ869929.166-NODE-166-length-40588-cov-4.636740_pt1 | contig 40588 bp, 61 predicted proteins | sample MGYA00579312_ERZ869929 | MGnify/ENA primary metagenome ERZ869929 (study PRJEB32216, sample SAMN09231818) | wastewater metagenome | place: USA: Maryland | collected 2016-08-09 | study: EMG produced TPA metagenomics assembly of the PRJNA472060 data set (Reclaimed... | reverse complement strand
CCCCACCCGGCGCGCATTGCCCGTCTATCGTCAGGCGTCACAGCGGCATCCGGGTGGGGCGCTGGAATGATGCGGTTGCGCTGCCCATGTGTCAGTCGGGATAGTGCGCGGATGCGGGTAGGAATTCCCCGATGGCGCCACTATTCCCCATCGATCTTCCCTCGGAATGCTGCCACCAGGCACGCACCGGCATTGATCGTTGCCGACATGGTGGCCCCAACCGTGAACTCGACGGACACGCCAACCGTGCCGTGCGCGAACGCCGACTGGCTGGCCACGGTCCCGTTGTTCCCGCCTGCATCCGCATCTTCCGTCGTGAGTCCAGAGAATGTGTGCGTAAGCGTGGATGCACGCTGCGCGATTGACGCAGCAACGGCAAACAGGATCGAGGATGCCGCCGTGGTCATTGTCGTGGTCAGGTCAGTTCCGGTGGCGCCGCTGATGTTCTTGCTGCGGCTGATGCTGGGGATGCCTTCGGCATTCAGGTCGTAGGCCGCGAACGATGCGATGTTCGCCGCCAGCGGCCACGTCCCGACGATGTTGGCGGTCACGCCTGACAGGCTGCCACCGTACTGCGCCTCGGTGATCGTCCAGATCGACACGTCGGAACGGCCAGCTGGCGATGCATTGGCACCAGCAGCAGATGCAAGTTTGGTCATCGCCACGCCGCCGAACGTCACCGAGCTGGTCGCGTTGGTGTTGTTAGACGCGCGGCCCGTAGCCACCGCCACCACCACCATCTTCGTGCCGGAGGCCGTCGTATGCGACACGGTGCGGCTCGATGCCGTCGTCGTGTAGTCCGTGTCCATGAAGGTTTCGGTCGCCAGCAGCGTCGGCGCAGCCGGCTCAGCAGTCGGCGACGACTTCGATGCCTCGCGCGCAGCACACTTGCCGGCAATGTTCAGGCCAGACTGGTTGTAATGCACCGAGTCCGCCATCATCGCGCGCGCATCCGCTGCGAAGCTGTACGTTCCACGGTAGACCATCCGCAGGTTGGCCGAGTCGTTGCAGGCATTCTCCTGCGCCGTGCGGATCGCCGCCCAGTTCGCCGCGCTGGCGCGGTCATTGCGCGACCCCGTGCGGATCACGAACATCTGCGCCATGCTCGGAATCTGGGCCTTGAAGTAGGCCGCCAAATCCTCCAGCGCCTGCTCGTACAGCGGGCCGGTGATCGTGGTGCCGTTGATCGTTTCAGATTCCTGCTCGCCCTGCGCCCACACAAAGTAGACGTTCGCCGGTGCAAACGTGGTCGATGCCGCGATGGCCGCGATGGCTTGGTTCGCCGCCGTGACCGCATTCCCACGCAGCGTGCCGGACGGCGACCAGTTCGACCCAGCCTGATCCGGGATCAGCGCCGTACCGCCCGTGGCCGACTCCACGAACGCAGGCCAGCGGCCCGTCTGCGCAAACCACTCATTGGCAAATGCCGGCCACATCGAGCCGGTCGAAGCGCCACCAACGGGGTCGGCCAACGTCGGCGTGATCGTGCTGCCGGAAATATACGCGCCGTTAGTGACTGCCGGCGACGATGAAGAATTCCCGCGTCCTTCGGCATTCGACTGCCCAACGATCACGAACAGGTCCAGAGGCTCGCGCCAGGCGAAGTACGGCATGGCGAATGCCACGCTGCCGATCACCACCTTGCGGTAGCCGACTGGATTGGCAGGAAGAGCGGATGCAGACCCGGCTTTTGCCGACAATGCACTGGGGCCGCCGAGATTCTCCACGTCAGCTTTGAGCTGCGTCACGCGATCGGACGACAGCACCCAGGAGCCGGTGCCGCTGGCGCCGCTCTTGCGGTAGGTGCCGTTGTTGGCGGCCGTGCTGTCGTTCGTGACCAGCGCCAGCGTGCTATCCGGGTGCGCCAGATCCGCATCCATGGCCGACTTCGTGGCGAACCCGATCATGCCGGCGGTCTGCGCCGCTTCCACGACGCTCACGCGATCGCCCAGCGCGTTGACCTGTGCGGTGGTCGTTGCACTGGGCGGCAGCGCTGCAAGGTCAAAGCGCACCGCCTGCCCCGTCGCCTCGTTGACGCCGACGGCGCTGTCGAACGCGCCTGGGGTGGTCTTGGGAAGGTCGGCTGCGGGGATGATGTCGTCGGCCATGTCGGTCTCTTATCGGTTCGGGCGCGTCAGCGCATCAAATTGCGGTGCGGATCACAGCAGGGCGCCGGCATCGGCCGGGCCGGTAACGGTTGCGGCTTGCAGGCTGATGCGCAGGCTCACGCTGGACAGCACCACGTCGGGCCACGGGAACAGGCCGGTCACGGGCTCGCCCAGCACAGCCAGCAGGCATTCGCGGGCGATAGCGTCGTCGCCTAGCTCTTCCATGCGCGCGGCGGTGACGCTGTGCTTCAGCTCGGTGCGCACGGCGCGGCCGTCCGGCAGGGTCACCGGCTGGCCGTCTTCGGTGATGGCGCGGGCCACCGCGTGGTAGGCCACGCCCGCGTCCACGCGCTTGCGGGTGCAGCTCACGGCGGCCAGCGCGCCGGTGTCCAGCTGCACTACGGTTTCGCCGTCGTCGGCGGTCAGGTCGGCTCGCTTCGTGTAACTCATACGTCGGGCCCCGGTTTCAGGTTGTGGTGGGCCAGCAGGTGGTCCGGGTGGTCGCCCGTCCAGACGAAGGACTTCTGGCAGGTGAACTGCACGACCCAGCCGATGCCGGCGTCTTCGATGCGCGCCACGATGGCGCGGGTGCGCTCGCCGTTGGCGCGGTAGGCCAGCGCGGCGCCGACCGTGGCCGGGGCCAGCAGCGTCCCGCCGCCCGCGCGGCGCAGCGGGGCGCTGCGCGAGCAGGTGAGCGTGTGCTCCGCGCCGAACACCACCCGGACCCGCTCGGCACGCGTGCGCCGCAGGTTGGACAGGCGACCCCAGCGGCCGTCTTCCAGCAGGGCCCAGTCGCCGTCGCGGGCGTCCTTCCACTGGATGGCCACCGGCTGGGAATCCTTCCCGCGCACCAGCAGCCACGCCTCTTCGTCCGGGCAGGTGGGGCCGCTGCCGCCACCACCGCCGCCGATGTCGCCACCGCCGCTGCTGCTGCCGCCGCTGGCCGCGAAGGTCACCGTCACCTGGTCGATCAGCACGCGGCCGGGCTGGGACATGCTGGCCACGCTGTCGGTGGTGGCGCCCAGGGTGCGGCTGCCGCCTTCCCAGTAGGGGTCGTCGTAGTACAGGTAGACGGTGCGTACCTCGGATGCGGTGCCGGTGATCTCCACGCTGCTGGCGCCGTAGCTGATCTGCTGGTCGCCCACCTGCAGCACGCCCACGGTGACGCTGAGGGTGATGCTGGTGTCGGTGCCGCTCCAGCTGATCTCGGTGCCGCTGATCCAGCGGCTGCTCACGTTGCCCACGGTGACTGGCGGCAACGCGGTGGAGCTGGTTCGGTTGCCGTCGGCCACGTCGAAGGTGACCGGCACCCAGGCGGAGACCAGCCCACCCGGCCCGATCGCGCGCGCCTCTCCCTCATAGCTCACGCCGCGCGACAGGCCGGGGATGGTGATGTTGGTCGATTCTGGCGGGTAGCTGCCGTACGTCCAAGACTGCCCGCTCAGTGCAACACGCCAGCGCACTTGGATGGAGAGTGTGGGTGCGCCCATCACATCACCTCCGTCGAATAGGGGTAGCGCGCAAACCCCGACTTGCGTTCCAGCCGCAAGGTGACCTCCGGCGATGTGGTACCCGCGTCGTTCGGCGTGTCGTTCTTCTGATCGGACAGGATGACGGTGATGTTTGGCGGGTCGGGCGGGTCGCGGTAGCTGGTGCCGCTGACCTCGCTGACGATGGACTCCGGCGGGTCAGCCCAGAACGGCGCCACGCGGTCGTCATAGGCCACCGCGGTGAGCGTGGCGCCCAGGTCGGCGGACGGCTGGATGCCGGTCAGCAGCAACTTCACGGTCTCCCGCGGGGTCTCGCCCACCACTGCCACGTCGCCGGGGTTGACGCCGGTGGGCAGGCTGGCCAGGTAGAAGGTTTCGGTTTCCGGCGAGTGCGGCACTGCGGCGATCACTTCGCTGCTAAGGTCGTCCTTGCGGATGCGGACGCTGTACGTCTTGGCCGGGTCGGTGACAATGCGTTCGTCCAGCACCAGGGTGGCGGCATCGCCGTTGATGGCGCCGGCCGACAGGCTGACCACCCTGCCCCAGCCGTCACCCCACTCCGTCACGTCGTGGGCCACGTGCACGCAGTCGCCGCGCGTACAGCCAAGGTTGGCGATGTCGGTCTCCCAGCTGTAGCGGGACGGGCGGAACTTGCCCTGTGCCAGATGGAAGCGGCCGGCGCGCCATGCGGTGAAGGCATCACAGGCCATGCGCAGCTCCAGCGTCTCGAACTCGGTGGGCTCCGGGTCCGTGCTGGCCACGCCCCGCGCGTCGACGCCGCGGTAGCTGTAGCCGTCGTCCAGCACCAGCACCTCGTCCACCTCCCAGAACGCGGCCGGGTTGCGGAACCGCACCTTCAGCGCATGCGGCAAGCGGGTGAACACGCGGCTCACGCCAAAGTTGCGGCTGTCCAACGGGGTGAACACCATCGTGGGGATGGTGCTGCCGTCATCGAACAGCACGCCATAGCGCCCGTCGCGGCAGCTCAGTGCGCCGAGCGCGCAGCTCAACACTTCGTCTAGCAGCGCACGTGCCGTGGTGCGTGCATCCACCACGCCGCGCACCTCGAACTCGTTGGCGGTGCAGAAGTCCGCAAACGCGGTCAAGCTGGGCAGGTCAATGCGGCTGTCCGGGACATGCACGGACAGCGCCGGGCAGGAACGCAGCAGCCAGGCATAGACCCACGCCGGGTTGTAGTTGAGCGTCGGCGCGCTCCAGCTGTCGGTGTCGATGTCGTAGACCGGGATCTTCTGGTGGACGATGCAGCTGAGGGTCTGCAGCGTGCCGTTCAGCTGCTCGCTGGCCTTGATGCGCATGCACAACTTCACCGTGCCGGTGCTGCTGGGATTGGTGGGACGGATGCTGCGCAGCACCGTCCACTGTGCATCGCCAACGCGGCTGCTGCTGTTGCTGCTGCCCCAGTTCGTCGCGCCGCGGGTGACGCGTACGTCGTACTGCCCGGCCGGAACGCCCCACGCCACGCCCACCGCGAACGGCTTGCGGTCGCCCGGCTTGACCTTCGCCGAAGCCACCGCAGAAATCAGGCTGAAGAACCCGGTGACGCGGGTCGGCTCGGCACCCACTTCCGGCGTGGTCACAGGTACCGCCGTCCACGTTCCAAGCCCTGCCGGTGAATATTCCACCGTCAGGTCAGCTTCGGCGCGGACGATGTTGCCCTTGTCGTCCATGCCGAACAGGCCCTGCGGGAACACGATGTCCAGGCTGATTTCGGTGACGTTCGGGCTGGTGGTGCGGGTCACGCTATCGCTATCGTTCATCGCGGCGCTTACCGCGACTTCGTTCACGTCGCTGGTGTAGAGCGTCGGCGTCTTGGTGATTTCGTACTGGACTTCATCGAAATCACCGATGGCGGTCTCGCCGATCTTCAGGTCGGTAACCTGCATGTAGACCGTTGAGTCATCCGGCCCGCCGTAGTCGTGGCCAAGGTCGAACATCAGGCGCTGGTAGGTGGTATCGCCAAGCACCTCGGAATAGGGCATCGCGGCATGCGGCGGGAATACCTTGCACTCGCCAAGCACCAGCGGGATCACGCCGTAGGGGTTGGCCTGATTGCTGCTGCCGGTCAGCATGTTCCAGCGGCCCGGGTCTTGCTGCGCGCCGCCCATCGACGGCGGCTTCGGCGGCGGCACCAGCGCATTGACCAGCAGCGAACCGACCATGAAGGCCGCAGCGCCAAGCAACTGCGAGCCGAACAGCAGGCCCACCTGCGGCGCGAAGATCGCTACTACGATCATCAGTACCGACCGCAGGATCTTGCGCGCGCCGCCGCCGCCTGCAGGCATCACCGTGCAATGGATCGGCACCATCGCCTTCGGACGCACGCGCGCCCACAGCTCGCGCGGCACTTCATAGCCGCCGATCTCCACGCGCAAGGTGGCCGCGATCTGCGCACCCTGCGCCACGCCGTCCAGCATCTGCTGGATGGTCTGCCCGGCGCGCACCGGGAACACGCCGGTTTCGGTACTCAGCGGGTGTGGGCGCAGCACCAGCGGGTTTTCAGCCTGCATGCGCATCCCCTTTGTAGCGGTAGAACCCTTCGACGCGGTTCTTCCACATACGATCCGTGAGCCGCGCGATGCGGCTGCTGCCGTCGTTGCCGCGTGCATCCGGCTGCGGCCAGTGCAGGAATCGGCAGGCGTCCACCACGACGCCCACGTGCCACGGCTTGCCCGCAAGGTTGAAGATCACAAGGTCGAACGGCTGCGGCTTGTCCACCCGCACGAAGTCGCGCACTAGCCCGTCACGAATGCTGGCGCCGATGCCATCGCAGTCCATCGTTTCGCGGTAGCCGCTGCCGTAGTCCGGCAGCACGATGCCGCGCAGCTCGGCCAGCACCATGCGCACGCCACCCCAGCAGTCCGCGCCAGTGCGGTCGCGGCCGTGATCGCGGAACGGCAAGCCAACGAAATCTGCCAGCGTCATACAAACAGCCCCGGGCTGTTGGTCGGCGTGTAGCTCTGCGCCGGCACCGCTTGATTGAGGAAATCTTCTTCGTACCCAAGCGTGCCGGTGATCAGCAGCGCGTCGTAGTCGATGGACAGCAGGCTGAACTCGAACGGCCCCATCTCCACCGTGTTGGGGCTGCTGGCCAGCACGATCTCCAGCGTTACCTGCGGCACGCCCACGTAATCCCGCAGCGCCCGCGTGACCTGTCGATCCACGTTATCCACGCGCAGCTGCACGGTGGGGTTGGCGCTGTCCGTGTCCTCCGGCAGCACGGCGTCGAACGGGTACGGGTGGAACGTGCCAGCAGTCCGCACCAGCGGTTGCGTGTCGTTGACCGCGCGCAGGGTGTCCAGACCAGCGCCGGAAATGGTCAGGCAGGCGAGGAATACCTCGCCCGTCTCGCGGGCAATGGCAGCGCGGGCAGCGGCAGGGGAAAGGGTGCGCGGCATGTCAGGTGGTCAGCGGGGAAACGTCAAGGAGGTAGGTGCCCTGGAAGGTGGTGTACTGAATCAACTCCAGGGTGACCTGCCAGTAGTCGCTGTCGATCCAAGGCTGGTGCTGGGGATAGCTGCGGAATGCATAGGCGACCAGCGTTTCGCTGTCGTTGGGCTTACGCCAATCCACCCAGTCGAAGACGCCAACCTCCTTCAGCGTTAATTCGTAGAAATCCATTAGCGTCTGCAGCTGCGCGGCCGTCAGCAACACGGTCATCTGCACCAACTCAGGCACCGCCGTTGCACGGCGGCGCGACTTGGCGCCAACATCCATTTCCGATCGGATGACGTTGTCGAAAGCCGGGCGATAATTAAGGCTGTCGGCAACAGGCCCCGGCAGACTGCTGGGCCACGCTGGGTTAGCCACGGTTCACCCCCTGCGGCGACACACCAAATCGGCTGGCGATGGTCTTGCCAGTGCTACCCATGGTGGCGATGCGCTTGTCCACCTCCGACACAATCATGTCGACGATGATTTTTCCGCCCTCTTGCCGCATGCCGGTCTGCTCGGCTTGCATTGGCGCGCCGCGATTCTCGATGTTCACCTGCACGCTGACACCGCCACCAGCATTGCGCGCATCCACGCCAAGGCGGCCATTGCTATCGCGGCTCAGCGGCATCACCGCCTCCGCGCCAGCCTCCCCCATCACACCAAACTGACCACCGCTGCCGAACTGGAACAGCGTGGGCGAGGTCACCACCTGGTTGGTGAATACGCCGCCGGCGGCAAAGGCCGCGATGGCCGGGAACACCGCACCGCGCGCGAAGGCGCGCAAGCCGCTGCCATCGAAGACGTTGCCCTTTGCGCTGGGGGTGACCCCGAACAGCGAGAACAAGCCCTTCACCGCGCGCAACGCCAACTCCTGCGCAATCATTTTGGCGACGCCGGAAACGAAGCTGCGCACCATGTCGGTGAATGCGTCCTTGAACGACTTTGCACCGTCGATCAGATCATCGAAGAACCCGCCCAGCGAGCTGGCCGCTTGATCCTGCACCGACATGCGGAACTTCTGCATGGAGGCAGTGACGTTGGCTATGCTGGCATCGTAGCTCGCCAGCTTTTCTTCAGCTTCCGCGAATGCCGGCGTCCCCTCCTTCAAATTCTTCATGTAGGCCAGCTGCTCTGCACGCAGCTGTCGCAGCTGATCAAGCGATTTCTGCCGAAGCTCCTGCAGCCGGCGCTCGCCCTCCCCCTGACCAAGCGTACCGGCCTCCATCTGCGCGCTGATGCTTTGCTCCTGCGCGCTCAGGTTGCTGGTGACGCTGGAGACTCGGCCGGCGATGGCTTCGGCCAGCGCCTGCTTTTCGTCGCGGGCGTTGCGCTGCGTGATCTCGGCGCGATCGCGCTGGAGGATGGTGATCTCTTCCTCCAGCTTCAGGCGCTGGCCCTTGTCCTTGGTCACCGCCAGCTCATTGCGCGCCTGCTGGATCTGCAAGTCGATGGCCTGCTGCTGCAGGGTGGTCAGCGTGGCGAAGTATTCACGGGTGCCGATCTCACTGGCCTTGTAGAGGCGTTCCACCTCGGCAATGGCGCGGGTCACGCTGTCGCGCTGCAAGGCGTTGGAGGCGGCCAGCGCCTTGCCCTTGCCACCATTGCCGCCGCCCTCACCGAACTGCGCGGCCAGCATCTTCCGCAGCGCCTCGCCCTTCTTGCTGGCGGTGTCGGCTTCGTCACCGACCTCACCGATGGCTTGCTTGGCCGTCGCACCGGCGGCGGCGACTTCGGCCAGGGCTCCGACGAAGGCGTTGGCGATGTCGGACGACGCGTCAGCGAACCCGGCGCGCATGGCATCCCAGCTTCCCCGCAGCTGGTTGCGCATGTCGCGGGACGCGCCCATGACCGCGCCCGCGTTCTCCCGGACCTGCGCCGTGAACGTGTTGAACGCGGCCACCGGCCCTCCCGTCAGGTACGCCTTCAGCGTGGCCCCGACAGTGGTGAATGCGCCGCCGAGTGAGGTGATCACCATCTTGCCGGTTTCGATCGCGACATCGGCAAGGAAGCCAAGCACGCCGACGACCGCCTCGATCACGTTCTTGACGATGACACCACCGGTCGCCACCACCTTGAAGACCGTGGCCAGGAACTTGCCGCCCTCTGCCGCGGCGCTGGATTCCTGCGCGGCATCGTTCGCGGCGCCGGCATAGGCCGCCATGGATGGCGCCAACTGCTGCGCCGCCACGTTGAACACGCCGGTCAGCGTGCTCTTCAGCGTGTCCAGGTTGTCGTTGAACTTGGCCGCCCCTTCCACGGCCGCCTGGTCGAAGACATTGCCGGTGCGCTCCGCTTCGCCGCTGAGCCGGTCGAAGCCGTCGGCACCTTCGTTGAGCAGCGGGATCAGGTTGCCGCCCAGCCGCGAGCCGAACAGTTCCGCCGCCAGCGATGCCTTCTCCGGGCCATCGGGCAACTGCTTGAACACGTCCATGATCTGGCGCAGCTTGCCGATCAGGTTGGGCGCATCCACGCCCAGCTTGCCGAGCAGCTCGCCGTTCTTGCCCAGGTTGCGCTGGAAGAAGCTGAAGCCCTTGCCCAGCGCTTCCAGCTCCACGCCGGAGAACTGCGCGGCATAGGCGAACTTGCTGAGGTCCTCCGCGGACAGGGCCACCATCTGCCCCATCTCATCGATGCGGTCCATCTTGTCGAATGAGTCGAACACCCCGCGCACGATGCCGCCGATCGCACGCCAGCTCAGGTACGCGGCGGCAACGTCCAGCACCTGCTGGCGGATGCCGGACAGACCCTTGCTCCAGCCGGACGTATCCGGCGCGGTCTGCGCCGCCTGCGCCTTGACCTTGGCCAGCTCACCACGCAGCAGGCCCAGGCCCTGCTTGACGTCGGCCAGGTCGGCGCTGATCTTGACGCGCAGGTCGGTGCTACTCGCCATCGGTCAGCCCCTTGATCATCTTCTCGAAGGCATTGCCTTCGAACTGCGCACTGCGCGCCGCCACGCAGGCGTTCACCTGCATACGCCGCTGCCGGCGCGCTTCGGCTTCGCTCATCACCTGGAACTGGCGGTAGGGCATGGCCAGCACGTCGTTCAGGCCGCCGTACCCGGCTGCGACAAGACTGGCGATGGCATCAGCCCAGCCCCACTTGCTGCCGCCGCGTTGCGCAGGCCGGCCAGGTGCGGCGCGACCTGCTGGACGAAAAAATGAAGGTTGACCCTCACGATGGCGGTGATGACGCCGATCAGTCCGGCCATGTCACGACTGCCCTGCACGTCCTTCAGCGGCAGGCCGGTGGCAATGGCCACGGCTTCGGTCAGCGGCTCGCCGAAGTCGGCCAGCAGCTCCACCAGCAGCGCCACGTCCGCGCCGTCATCGCCCCCGTCCGCCAGCAGCGGCGCCAGCTTGTCCAGAGCCGGCAGCACCTGCTTCAGGATGCGGCTGATGCGGATGGCTTGCAGCACGTCCAGCGGCCGCACATCGATGGCGCTGCCGTTGAACGTGAGCGATTGCACCTCCGGCACGAACGCGGCGGCGGTGGGGTCTTCGGGTTGGGAGGCGGTGGCGGTCATGGCGTCCTGGCGGGAGATGGGGAAAAGCCGCGCGGCGGGTCAGGCCGCGCGGAAATAACCGCTGCTTAGGTCTCGTTTTCCCAGGTGAAGTACTGGCTGATGCCGTCGCCGGTCTTGGTGCCATCCGGCAGCAGCGCGCCGTTGATGGAGCCGCTGGCGAAGTCGTCGCCGATCACCGACATTTCCTGCAGCACGCCGCCGCTGACCTTGTACGCATGCACGCGCACGCGCTTGCCGCTGCGGGCCTCGTTCAGGCCCACGAACACCAGCTCGTACTGCTTGTTCGACGCGATCAGCGCTTCGACCTTTTCCTGCGCGTCGTAGGCGTAGGTCACGTCGATGTTGGCCGCGCCGGCCACCGGCGCCGCGATGGTGCTGGTGCTGGGGATGTAGAGCATGCCGTCGCGCAGCTCGTAGTCAGTGCCCGCGGTGTACGCGGTGCCGCCGCCAGCAGGCTCCACCGTGGTGATGGTCTTGGCGATCTTGGCCAGCTTGGTATAGCCGCCCTTGTACGCGACGGCCGGCTCATCGGTGGCGGTGCCGGCGGTGATGGGAGTTGCGGAGCTGCGCAGGCCCAGCGCGAAGTTCTGCGCGTTGAAGTCGGTGAAGGTGAGGCTCATGTCGACGCCGGTCAGGCGCCGCACTTCTGCGCGCTTGTTGCCACCCGGCTGGGTGGAATCCAGCAGGCTCTTGACGTCTTCCTGCGGGCTGAACTTCAGTTCGGTGCAGTTGCCCAGGGTCAGCAGCGGCGCGGCGCTGCCGAATTCACGGAACAGGATGGAGCCGCTGCCGAGGTAGCTGTAATCGACGGACGGGATCATGGGGGGAACTCCTAGCGGTTGGAGATGTGGGCGGAATAGCGCACGACCGCGCCGATCCAGCGAACGCCCTCGACGGGCGGGATGACCGACGCTTCCACGAAGGTCGGGAACTGGGTGCCGGCGGGCAGCGTGGGCAGCAGCGCGGCCTTGTCGGCCATGCGCGCGGTCACGTCGGCGATGAGCTGGTGCAGCTTCTGCTGGGCGTCGTTCTGGCCGGTGCCGACCTTGGCGTAGATGGCGAAGCGGAACAGGTGGCCGACGCCGCGCATGGCCGGGTCTTCCGGGCGCGCCAGGGCATCCATGGCCACGGCCAGCGCGGTACCGGCGTCTTCCGGAATCTGCGCGGGCTCCAGCGTGGCGGCCGGGCCCACGTTCGACGCGAAGCCGTTGGCGGTGGTGATACCCTGCAGGTGGGTCTTCACCTTTTCCAGCAGGGTCCAGGTACGCGGCGTGGCCATCAGGTCACCACCCAGCGGATGCGCGATTCGTCGTCGACGTCGGCGCGGGCGTCCAGCGTCAGCACTTCGCTGCCGATGGTGACGGTGTCGCCGCGCTTGCTGGCCGGCACTTCGGCCTTCATCAGATCCACGGTGGTGCGCGTGCCGGCCACCTGCTGCACGTCGTCGAAGAACTGCGCGTTGCGGTTGACGATGACGGTGCACGCCACGCCGGCGCCGGCGCCGCCGGTCTTGAACAGCGCGGCATCGGCCATGCCCACCGCGGCGAACGCGCCGAAGATGGTGGCGTCCATGTCGCGCATGAAGTCGGCCTGGCTCATGCCTTCCCCCGGATGCGCGCGGTTTCAAGCGCCTTCGCCATTTCCCGGTCGAAATAGAACGGGAACCGGCGGCTATAGACCTTCTGGGCAATGCCGAAGATGTCGAAGCGCTTTTTGTATGTCGCGCTGCGCACGAATGCGAAGATGCTGCGCAGGCGATACTTCCCGACCCGCTGGTAGATACCGGCATGCAGGTGGGATCCGCGCGTGCTGCCGTCCCTGTTCTTCACCCAGCCCCTGCCGCCATTTCCGCGCACCACGAAGAAGCGACGCGCATTTGCTGACTTGCGCTTTTTGCTGGCATCGGTCTCGTTGGACAAAGACCCCACTTCACGGTTTGCACCGAGCTGCGACAGGATCTGCTGCACGACGCCGCCCTTGATGTTTCCGAACCCGTTGAGTTGGGCACCCTGTGCCGGGACTGCGCGTTCGCTTCCGCCGAGCACGCCAATCCGACGCAGCCCCGCCTCAAGGCCTTTTGCGCTGCGGGCACCGCCGAATACCTGCGCTTCGAGATAGCGCGAGGCCGGCGTGCCTTTTCCGCCGAAGTCCTTGATCCCGACGACCGCCGCGACATCCCCGATACCGCTGCCTCGCTGATACCGCGCCTTCTGCACGAACACGGAATTGAGCGTGAAGCTGGTCGGACGGTCGAAAGAGGCCGCCATGTTGGAACGCCAGGCGTCCTTCATATCGTCCGCCACGCGATTGACCGTCTGGAGCAGCACGAACGGAAGCTGGCGCTGCTCAAGCTGCGTGAACACGCGACTTGTGACGTCTCCCTGGTCAACGTCGATGCGGAGCAGATCGCCGGCCATCACGGCTTGGCCTCCGTGCCACTCAGCGTCCGCGTGGCCTTGCGGTCGGCGTTGGCCTTCAGCAGCTGCTGCTTGCGGTCGGCGGCGACCATCGGGCACTGGGACAGCGGGCCTTCGGCGATGGACAGCGGGTCGGTCAGTTCGGCCGGCACGCGCACGTAGATTTCGCGGGTGACGGTGACCACCTTGGGCATGACCACGGTTCCGCTGGGCAGGTCGGGCTTGCGCACGCGGTCGCAGCCGGCTAGGGCGAGGATCAGCAGCGCGGTGATGGCGATGGCGGACAGGCGCATGTCAGTACCCCCTCAGCAGCGGGCAGGCGGCATCCAGCGCCTGCAGGGCGGCTTCGCAGCCGGCCGGGCGGGCAGCGAAGCGCTTGGCGTAGTCGTCGCGCTCGCGCTTGGCCTTGCTGGCGTCGGCGGCGGCGGCGGCCAATGCAGCAGCGGCGGCGCGGGCGGCCTCGGCGGCGCGCACATCGGCGGCGGCCTGCTCTTCGCGCTGCTGTTCGAACACGGCGTCATAGGCGGCGTTGGCCGCGGCGCAGCCTTCCGCCTTGCCCTTCCATGCGCCCAGCGAGGTGGTGGCCGCATCGCGCTGGGCGATGGCCACGTCGCGTGCGCTGGCGGCGTTGCAGCCGCGCACGCCCAGGACGATGCACAGCACCAGCAGCGCGCCGGCGATGTACTGCATGACGGTGGCGGTGAGCCAGTTCATGCGCGCCCGCCTTGCATGCTCTCCAGCACGCTTGCCAAATCACGCGCCACCATTGCGCTCTGCGTTTCCAGCATGTCGCCGTAGTCGGCGACCGCGCCGAAGCCCCCGAAGTAGCGGATGGCAGCACCAACGGCAGCCATGTCATCGGCCAGCAGGCGCATGCGGGCCGGTAGTTCGTGCAGAGGGATGTGGGTGGGCGTGGTCATGTCCGCACCGCCAATGCCGCAGTTTCGAGAAAGCGCTTGCACAGGCCAGCGGCGTCGGCGCGGCCTTCGAAGCGGGCGCACATGGCGCGGTGGGCGGCGGCGATGCACTGCACGTCGTGGGCCGGCACGCACGTATCGCGCAGGGTGCGCATTTCCGTGCGGGACTCGCCGCGCATACCGGCACCACGCACGTACACGGTGGCCACCAACGCGCCCTGCGCGTTGGGCGGCAGGCTGTCCCAGCCGTTGCGGAAGGTGCGGGCGGTCAGTGCGTGATAGGTCGGCAGGCTGGTGTCTTCGAACACGGTCTGTGCAAGCGGCAACGGCGTGCGGATGCCTGCATGCGCGCTGCGATAGTTGCGGCAGGGGCCGAAGCCGATCTCTCCGCTCCCGGCGGCCAGCGCCGGCACGCCGGGGTGGGCGTGCCAGTCGGCACGGATGCGCGCGGCGGTCTGCATGCCCAGGTCGTAGCCGATGCCGATGGTGGGGCCGCTGATGTCACCCGGGCAGGCGAAACCCTGCAGCCTGGCGGTGTAGAACGCCGGGCTGATGATCTCGTGGCGGACAATCAGCGCCACCGCATCAGGGGCCACCGGCGCGGCAGCAGTCGCGCTGGAAGCTGCCGGCGGCGGCAGTGCTGTTTCGATGGCCTGCTGCATGTCCAGCATGGCCGGAAGCGCCGCACTCGCGGCGGCAACGCGCACGCGCTCGGCAGCAGTGCCGGCGGTGGCTTGCGCATCGGCGGCGACGGCCGATACCAAATCCCCCACGGCGGCTTCCGCAATGTGCGGACCGCGAGGTGCGGGGCTGGCCGGCGCGCAGGCCGACACCAGCAGAATGACGATGGCAAGCGCGGCGCGCATCAGCGGGCCACCCACAGGAACGCGCCCGAGAGCACCAGCAACACGCACCAGCGCACATCGTTGCGCACCAGCACCCAGCGCGCGTTGACATCGCCGGACAATGCGCGCTCCACCCACTGCGCCTCGGCGCTATGCGACGGCTCCCATGTGAAGACGTTGTTGAAAAATGCGGCAATCACGATGGCGGCCACCGCATAGACCGTGAGCACCGGCAGCCATGCCAGTGCGTCGATCTGATCGCCCGTGAACCGAACCGCCGGCAATCCCCCCAGCGCGGCATACCCGAAGGCCGCTACAAACACCATGGCAGGAAGCACCACAGCGGCCACTACCAACGTGGATAGACACTTGCGATTCATCGGCCACCGCCGGGGTGTTCCAGGGCCTGGATTCGGCGTTCGTGGTCGTCCACCTGGCGAATCACGCGCTCATCCAGGCGCGTGCCGATCACGCGGACGTCTTCGCGGATCTGCGTGATGTCACGCCCCTGCTCATCGATGCGGGCCAATGCACCCTGGCCAAGCCACACCAACACCCCCACCAGCGCCGCCAGCAACGTGGGCAACACCATGCGCGAAAGAACCTTCGCCTGCGTGCTTTCGACAGCCTCCAGCACCCGATGGCGCGTGCCATCGCGGGGGTCGTTGTCACGGCGATTGAGGTGTGCCATGGGGTCTGTCACGCGCGGTTCCGGTGGCTGTGCAGGAGGTGCCACCCGCCGCCGCGCCTCAATGGAGTTGAAGGACGCGGCGGCGAGGGGCCGTGGGCTGGTGACGGATCAGGTCTTGGTGGCGTTGCCGGGGGTCAAGATCACCTCGCAGGTGGTCTCGCCGTTGGCGCCCGCCACGGCCGCGATGGCACCGCCGGTGATGTCGCCGGTGGCAGGCGTCGCAGCGGAGTCGTCGAACGCACCGATACCGCTGTTCGCGCTGATGTCGAACACCAGCTTTTCGCCGACGACGAAGACCGCAGCCGAAACCTTCGGCAGGGTGAAGCGGCCGCTGATGGCCAGGGTGCCGGTCTCGCCGGCGGGGATGTCCGCGATGGCCACGCCGATGGTGTGGCCGGTGACCACCGGCGTGCCGGATGCAATGGTGGTGCCGCCGCCGTTGGTGTAGCTGACGTCGCCGCCGCTGTTGATGTGGTTCTTCATGGTCCTGTTCCCGTGATTGAGGGGTTTGCTGCAAGACGCCGTTCAGCGGCGCGGCCGTAGCCGCGCCGCGTCAGGTCAGGCGCCGACGTTCTTGAACAGGCCGCGGTGGTCGATGGCCTTGGCGCCGAAGACGTGGCGGCACTTGACCTTCAGGCCGTCGACCTCGAAGCCGTTCTGGGTTTCGGTGAACACGCCCTCGTGGCCCTGCAGGTAGGCGTACTCGATGGTGTCCACCGTGCTGGCATCCGCCGCCGCGTAGTAGGCGGTGTCGCTGCTGTCGTGCAGGCGGGGCTCCACCACCGGCGTGAGCATCGAGCCCAGCACGTTGATGTCGATGCCCTTGGCGGCAACGAAGGCGGCAGAGCAGATGCGCAGCGCGGTCTGCTCCAGCTTCGGCGGCACGATCAGGAACTTCGGGCGGACGGTGATGTAGCGGCCCTCCAGACCCTTCTGCAGCAGCATCTTCTCGCGCAGCTCGGCCAGCGGATCCAGCGTGGCGGCGTCGTTCAGTGCCTCGGACAGCTTGGTCGCCGTGCCCAGGTTGCCGTGCGTGGCATGGAACAGCGCGACGCCGTCCGCCATGTTCGGGTTGCCGGTCAGGATGGCGTAGACCAGGTCGCTTTCCAGATCGGCTGCGCTGGCGCCGAAGGCCTGCGGGATGCGGGTCAGCGCGTCCATGTCGTCGTTGATGACGGTTTCCCAGGACACGTGCACGATGCGGCCGTACTTCTGGACCGCGTACTTTTCCGCGCCGTCACCGATGGTGCCTTCCTGGTACTCGGCGCCTTCCAGCACGCGCTTCAGGCTTGGCGCGCCTGCGATCTGCGCGCGGCTGACCTGCTTGAAGTCCGGCAGGGAGCTGCCCTGGCGCGCCCAGGAGGTGAAGGTGCGGGCGCTGCTCTCGTAGCCGGCGCGCAGCGACTTGGTGATGACGTTCTCGAGGATGTTCGGGAAGTCGCTGGTCGAATGCAGCGCCTTGATGGCGACATCCGACTTGCTCATGCCGCGGGTGCGAATGCCGGCACGCTCCAGGCTGTCGCGGGCCATGTCGACCAGGTCGAAGCCGGCGAACTGGCGGGAGTTGTCGTCCAGCTTGTGCGCGGACGGGTTGGCGCGGTGCAGGATCGCGTTGATGCCGCCTTCGCGGTAGGTGCGGGTTTCATCCCGCGAACCCGCTTCGACGCGGTGCGCCGCCGCGATGGGGGTGGTGTCCTTGCCGAGCTGGGCCAGCAGCTTCTGGCCGGCGGCCTCGGGGGTGCACTCGGTGTCGTCCTCGCACTCGCGCTGCAGGGTCTGCAGGTCGGCGACATTGAGGTCGGTACGCGCCACGAACGGGGCGAACTGGTTGCGGATGGATTCGCGGCGCTGCTTGTCGGCAGCGAGCACGGCCTTGGGGTCCATGGTGGTTTCTCCGGAGTGGGTGGAACCGGCATCCGCCGGCGGGGTTTGCACGCCGGCAGTCGGCGGCGGATTCAGGGCGGCAGCAGCGACAGCGGCGGCCTGGGCGGAAGCGATGGCTTCCGCGACGCTGCTGCTATCGATGGTCACCGTCAGGATCTGGGTGGTGGTTTTCGCCTTCGGCGCTGCGCGCAGGGCCGCGGCCACGGCCATACCGGCATAGCGTGCGGGCGCGCCACGGGCGCTGATGCGTTCCAGCAGAGAGGCGGCGAACGCGCGGGCGTTCTCATCGGGCTCACCCACATCGCCATCGCCGGTGTCGATCGCATCGGCGAAGCCTTCGGCCACGGCTTCGTCGCCGGTGTAGTAGTGGTCTTCACCGTCAGTCAGCAGCGCCAGCACGTCGTCGCGGCTCTTGCCGGACTTCTTGACGTAGGCGTCGGCCATGGACTCGCTGAAGGTGTCCAGCACGTCGGCGTACTGGCGCATTTCCTTGGCGTTGCCGTACAGGCCGCCCCAGGGTGCATGGATCATCAGCAGCGACGTGGGCGGCATGCTGACGGTGTCGCCGGCCATGGCGATGAGCGAGGCGCTGGACATGGCCACGCCGTCCACCGTCACGGTCTTGGCAGCCTTGTGCCGCTTCAGCGCGTTGTAGATCGCCAGACCATCCGCCACGCTGCCGCCGTAGCTGTTGATCCGCACGTTGATGGTGGCGACGGTGGGCGGTAGGTCATTGAGCTGCTGGGCCACGGACTGCGCGGTGACGGACTCGCCCCACCAGCTGTCACCGATGTCGCCGTAGATCATCAGCTCATAGGTGCTGGCATCGGCCGCCGACGGACGCAGCGTCATCTGCGGTTCGATGTGCGGCCGCTGGCGGTCGCGCGGGCCGGCCTGCGGCGCCATGGCAAGCCCGGTGGCGATTGCCATGGTCGATGCGGAACGGGTGAGCTTGCTCATCACTGGTTGTCTCCGGACGTACCGACGGCACGCAGGCGCGGTCCGCGCGCACGTGCATCAGTGGTGGTGTCTTCAGCGGGGTCCGGCGCACTGGGGGTGGCTGCCGGCTTGGTGCTGAGGTCGATCCCCAGCTCGTCGGCGAGCTTCTGCTCGCGCGCGATCTCTTCGAACTTGTCCTGGATGCGGCCGCCGCGATCGGCGATGGCGGCGGTGCGCGATTCGACCTTGGCGTCGAACAGCGCCTGCAGTCCTTCCGCTTCCTTCTTCGGATCGATCCACGGCATCTTCGGGCCGCGGAACATGGCCTGAGCAACGGTCTCGAGGCGAATGTGGGACGGCACCTTCAGCTGCCCGGACGCGATGGCCAGGTTGACGAACCGCTCCCAGACCGGCTGGACGAAGCGCGCGACGAAGGTCTGCGTCATCGCGCGGTAGCCGTCGTAGGCTTCCACCAGCTCCTGACGCTGTGCGCTGTAGGTGCCATCGTAGTCTCCGGACAGGCTGGAATAGCTGAGGCCGATGGCGCGCGAAACGGCGCGCATCATGGCGGTGCGGAACTGCTCCAGGATGGTGTTGGGGCGCTTCGGGTCGACCAGCGCGATGTCTTCGCCTGGCAGCAGTTCGGTGAACAGCGAGCCGGCTTCCAGCTGGTAGTCGCGCTCTGCGGGCGTGCCGTCTGCATTCACGGCCGGCGCCGGCGTGAACCCGTCCATGTCCTTGTCGCGCTTGATGTACGCGGCGATACGCGCCGCGATGCGCGCGGCGATGCGCTCGCTTTCCTCGTAGTCCTTGATGTCCAGCAGCCGATCGATGGCGCTGGCGAACAGGCTGATGCCGCGCAGCCCGGTCAGGCGGCGGCGGATGGCGACATGCAGGAAGCGGTCGGCCGGGACGCGCTTCAGGTCTCCGCCGATGAAGCCCTGCCCCTTGCCCGGGTGCTGCTTGTGCACCCAGAACGCGATGGGCTGGCCCCATGCATTCTTTTCGATGCCGCACTCGATGTTCGGCGTGTCGGCGTTGTGATCCAGCGGCACCACGTCCGCTTCCAGCAGCTCGATGGACAGCGGCACGCGGGATGCGTGCTTGATCAGCGGGCCCGTGCCTTCCACCAGTTGCGCGAACACTTCGCCGTCGCGCAGCCAGGAGCGGCACGCCAGTTCCTGCGCTTGCACCCAGTTCAGGGTGCGGGTGACCTCGGGCAGCGCCGACCATTCGCGCCACAGGTCCAGCAGCGAACGGGCAAAGTCATCATCGATGCTGTCGAAGCTATCGCCCGGCGTGTTCTTGCGCGGCGTGGGCTCGATGCTGATGCCGGACGGGCCGATGATGTTGCGCACCAGCGTTGTCAGCGCACCGTCGACCAGGTCGTAGTTGCGCTCCAGGTCGCGGATGGTGGCGCGAACGGTGGCCGCGTCACGGGCCACCTGGCGCTCGCCGGTGCTGTTGTCCCGCGACTTGCGGCGGCGCTTGGTGGAGCGGCCGCCTTCATAGGCCGCCAGCACCGACCGGGCGAACATGCGCTTGGCGGCATAGCGCGGCGAGAACACCGCGATGCCGCGATCCAGCATGTTCATGCGCAGGCCGGCGGGCTTGGTCATCAGAACACCACCGTGCGGGCGCTGAGGCTGCTGCGGGTGGTGGAACGACCCTGCTCCGCAGACAGCTGCGCGGTGAGTTGGGCGATGGCCTTACGGATCTCGGACAGGTCCGCCATGGTCAGCATGCGCTCGCCGTATCGAACCGACTGCCCCTTCAGCACCGACAATTCGGCGGCTTTGTAGGCGTCAAGGCGTGCTTGGGTGTCCGTCATGGACACACAAGCTATAGCGCGATCAGTTCGCGGTCGTGGAAAACCGCGAACTAATTTCAGGCCCTGCGCTTTGTCTGCTTAACCGGGTGGTACTTGTAGGCGGTGACTTTGCTGCAATCGTGGTCACGCATGATCTCGGCCAGCACCTTCCCGCGCCGCCAATCCTCAGCAATTGCCTCACCGTCGACAGCTGGCTTCGCCTTGTAGTGCACACGCAAGCCAGCCAGCACATCGATCTGCACGGTGCACAGTGCATCGGCCAGCTGCAGCGCCTGGTGCGCAGGCAGATCGCGCACCGTATCGCGGATCAGCGCATTGAACGCGTCCCGAAGCTGGGCCAGCATTTCCTCTGCCTTGGCGTCATCGGCCATGGTGATCTCCTTCAAGTTGGGTCGACCCAGCCGCTGCGCCGCGGCCGAGGGGTTGTTCCACGGGAATCCACGGCAGGCGGCGGCGCCGGGGTGGCGGGTTGTGTTTCACGGGAATCGGATGCAGCCGGGGCGCTGAACAGATCGCGCGGTGGCTGGACAGCGGCTTCCAGGCGCAGCCACTGCGGCTCGGTGTACTTGTGCAGGCCCAGGCCCATAGCGGCGTGGAGGGCGTAGTTGCGGTTGTCGAGCTGTTCGTTTCGCGGGCGGCGCTTGATCCACCTGTAGGCGTCGCGGCCGTTGACCTTGCCCAGCACGCGTTGTTCGGCGGTGAGCTGTTCGTAGAACTCGCGCGGAAGCTCTTCGCTGAAGTGGACGTAGCCGGGCCCCGGGGTTTCGATGGACAGCTGGCCAAGCAGCAAATCCTTGGCGTTGTCCACGCCGACACGCCAGAGCTTGATGCCGCGCGGCTGGCGTTTGCCGCGCCAGTTCACCTCTTGCAAGTTGGACGGCCCGAGGATGGGGGTGGCTTCGTTGCCGTCGCCCTTGATGGCACGCAGCTGCGGCAGGATGTGCTGGTTCTTGGCCACCCAGTTGTAGACGGCCTGCGTCTGGTCGGAACTGTCGATGCTGGTGGCGCTGATGCCCAGGCTGCCGCCATGCCAGTCCTGCTGGTAGCGGCGCTGCAGCTGCTGGGTGACGGCGTCCCACTCTTCGTCGACGGCCGGGTTTCCTTCGATCACGATGACATCGATCACCCAGGACTCCATGCCCCGGCCCCAGCCGTACACCGTGATCTCCCAGCGCTGGCGCTGGACGTCCACGCCGGCGGTGAGCAGCAGGCAACCTTTGGGGACGGTGCAGAGCTTGTACGGTTCGGCGCGGGACTGCAGGGCATGTTCGTCGGTGCGCTCGCCGGCGAGTTCCCACGTCTCGCCAAGGGTTTCGTTCACGAACAGCTGCATCGGGCCGATGTCGCCCTTTTCGAGCGCGACCAGTGCGTCTTCGAACTCGCGCACGATGTCCGACCAGGCGCGCTGTGGGCTGTAGGCCGTCCACACGTGGACTCCCAGCGTGCGCGGCGGGCGGCACGGGGCGCCTTGGCTGTCGCGCCAGATGCGGTCGCTGCCGTAGCGCTTGCCGGTGCGCTCGCAGACCCACGTGCCGGATAGCGGAATGCCCCCCGGCAGGTAGTCGGCCTGGGTGATGGCCTCCTGGCAGTGCGGGCAGACGTGCCGGACGGTGTGCGGCTTGCCGCGTTCCCACTTGAAGCCGTGCGGGATCTTCTTGCCACCCCACAGCAGCGGGTGGTCGGCGCCGCAGCGCGGGCAGTCGATGTGGAAGTGGACCAGGCCTTCGGCTTCCTCCACCGCGTCTTCGATGTGGCACAGGCCTTTCAGCAGCGGGGTGGAGCCGCACACCAGCTTCGGGTACGGCGCGCCTTCCAGACGGCCGCGCGCCAGGCCACGCGGCGGGCCCGACTTTTCGATGGTGCGGTCGAACTTGGAGATTTCGTCCAACCCGGCCCACGCCACGGTGATGCGGCGGTACGCGCGGGCCGCCTTGCCGCCGAGCAGGTGCAGGGCACTGTCGCGGAAGGGCTTGTACTTGATCGTCTCGGCGCCGGTGCTGCCTTTGCGGCGAGCACGGTTGATGGCCTGCACGCCGGTGAGCGGGTCCAGCACCGGGTCGATCTCCGACTTGACGAAGCTGTCGCGGTCATCGTCGGTGGGCTGCCACAGGGCCTGCTTCCGGCGGCGGTGGGCGATGTTGTAGGCGATGTTCGCCACCAGCATCTTGGTGTAGCCGACGCGCTTGGCCTTCATCACATCGAGTTCTTCGATGCGGTCATCGGACATGAAGTCCAGGATGCCTACCTGGAAGGCCCACGCGACCCAATCGCCCTTCTGGTGGCTGCTCTCGCCGGCCAGCTTGAAGTTCTCGCGCGCCCAGTCGCCAAGGCGCTGCGGCGGCTCTGCGCGCAGGCTGTCCAGCCCGAGGCGAACGGCGGCCTTGATGGCTTCCGCGGTCTCCAGCGGCAGCGGCGGATGGTTGACCGTCATGCGGCCTCGTCCTGCGCCGGCGGCATGTCGGCATCGGCGTCATCTGCACCAGCGTCGATGGGCATGGCGTCGATGGCGTCGGTGACGGCGCGATCGGTTGTGCGGATCCATTCGTTGCGGGCGCTTGCGATCACCTGCATCACGACGGTCTTGGCTTCGTCCGGAAGGTCCGGCGCGGCCTTGCGCAGCAGGCCTTCGAGCTGGTCGAAGCGATCCACAACCGCGCTGGCGGCCATGCCTAGGATGTCGGACAGCACGCCGACCGGCGCGTACTCCCGGCGCGCCACCGCGTTCTTGATGGCCTGCCCCATGCGCTGCTCGCGAGCGAGCGCGGCGCGCTCCTGGGCCAGGTCAAGCGGGCCGGCGCTTGCACGGCCTGCGGCTTGTTCGCGCAAGCGCTCGCAGTAGGCGGTGAGCCAGTCCTGCGCGGTGGCCTCGCGCGGCAACACGCCTTCGCTGATGAGCTGGCTCACCCGGGCCTCGCTCACCCCGATCAGCTGCGCGAACTCAGCCTGCGACACCTGTTCGGCAAGGGCAGCCAACACCTTCACTTAACCCCCTTAGGAAGGTCGGTGAACAGTGGGAAATCGCGGTCCGAATTACCCGTACCCGGGAGGCCCAGGGAGGACCCGCGCAGCCAGCCAGCCCGGGCCGCGTCGGCACCAGGCCTGACCGCCATCGTGGCGAAGCGGCAGTGATTCCCGTGGAACATCACGATGCCCGACCTTTCGTGAGGTTGGGCAGAGGTCGGGCACCGCGAAACCCGCGTCATTGCTTGCGCTTCCCGACCTACCCGACCTACCCGACCTGTTATGTAGTTAGTGGCAAATGTGTTGAACCGGGGAGTTGCAGCATTACGCGCGAGGCCGCAAAGGTCGGGCAGGTCGGGCAAACCCGCATGACTGCTGGCCCGAGGTCGGGCAAAGGTCGGGCAAAGGTCGGGCAAAGCCCGGTAGTGGTCGGGCAACCCGTCAGAACGGTGCAGCATCTGGCGCCCCTCCTTCATTGGTCACACCGGGGCGATGCCAGCGCCGCTCACGGAACCCGTCGATCATTTCCCGCCGCGCCTCCCACCCCAGCCGCTTCATGGTCAGCGCCACGCGCATCTGTTCCTGCTTACCGTGCTTGCCGGCATCCATCCCCATGCAGTACTGCAGGATCTCGTCCGTCGTGGTGTACGTCATCTCAGTGGCGAACCGCAGCCTGTCCGGGTATGTCTTTTCCGGCTTGTCCGGGTCAACGGGGGCGCGCATCTTCAGCCACCTGGCGATGCGCCCTTCCCAGCTATCGCCCACGTAGCGCGACTCCTGCTCTTCCTTGGCTTCCTCCGGGAACTCCCACCACTCCACGCCATCGCGGAACAACTTCACCGCTTCCGCCCATAGCTGGTCGCGCAGTTCGACGATGCGAGGTATCTGAACATCGCCCTCCACGCGCACAGGCAGGAAGCGCCGGCCGCCGGTGGCGTCGCGCAGGTACTCGTGCTCGTTGGTCGTTCCGCCGAACACGCATTCGCGCCGGTACGATCGCGGCATGCGCTCATAGGGCGCGCGGAACTTGTCGACGCGCCTCGAGATCGCGGTCTTCGCCGCCGTCTCATCCGCACGCCGGAAGGAGTCCAACTCGGCAATCTCGACGCACCACGCGCCTTGGATCACCTGGTAGAAGTCCTTGCTCATCGGCGATTCGTTCGTTTCCACGAACCACTGACTGCCGAACAGCTCCAGCAGCGCGGTGGACTTCTTCTTGCCCTGCTCGCCTTCCAGCACCAGCATGAAGTCGACCTTGGCGCCGAGGGAGGGATTCTTCGGATCGACCCACAGCACACGCGCCACCGCGCCCACCAGAAAGCACATGGCGGCCCCGCGGCTGTAGGGCGTGTCCGGCGCGCCGAACAGATCCACCAGCATGCGTTCGGCACGCGGCACACCATCCCACTCCAGGCCGCTCAGGTATTCCCTGATCGGATGCCGACGGTGCCGCCGCGCCACGGTGATCACAGCCTTCAGCACCGTGTCGTCCTTGCAGCGGCAGTAGTAGCGGTCCGGGTGCTGCAGCCACGCGGCCAGCTCGCAGCTGTCGGTATCGGTGAACTCGTGGCGCGTGCCACCCAGCCACGGGCCATCGCGGCTCAGCAGCACCTGATTGCTGGATTCATTGAGCCAGAACAGGCCAGCCAGGCGCTCATCGTTCTCCAGGATCAGCAACAGGTTATGCAGCGACCCCTCAACGAAGCCTTCGCGCGTGCGCGTCAGCTTTGCGGTCCACTCATCGCCGGATTTCGCCCCGCCACCGTCACCCTTCTTGCCGGCGCCCTTGCGCCCGCCGTCGATGACGGTGATGTCTTTTCGCGCCATCGCGCTCATCCCCGCCTCACGTTGATGTTGACCACGCGCTGCGCGGCCCAACCTGCAAGCTGTGTCGCAGTCCAACCATCCACCAGCAGCGCACCCGCGATGTCCCAGCCTCGCGGCTGGCCAGCGACGTCCACCATCCGAATGGATCGCGCGCCCGCGCGATTGGCCAACTGCGCCACGCCCGGCTTGATCGGGCCCGCATCGTTCGCCGCGCCCAGCATCGCTTTGATGCCCGCTTCGTCTGCGTCCGGCCACAGCACCAGGTCGCGCAGATACAGTGGCGACCAATCCACCTTTTCGATGCCGTTGCTGCCCCCCGGCCACGCCACCACCGCGTACTGCGGGAACGAGCAAGCGCCAGCCTCGCGGCATTTTTCGCCCTCCACCACCAGCACCGGCGCATCCGGCTTTGCAGCCAGCGCGTCCAGGCCAAGCAACGGGCGTGGATCCGGGAAATGTTGCAGGCACCACTGCTGCATGCCATCCGGCCCGATGCACCAGGTCACCGTCGGCGTCCACTTGCGCGGCTTTCCACCATCCCTATCCGGGATGTCAGCGCGCAACACATAGCCCAGCAACGCGCCATTGGCCGCGCGGTATGCATCCGTGCGTGCGGGTTTCAGCTTGGTCATCTTCCCGCGCTTCGGATTGAAGATCGGAACCGTCCAACCCGAACCGTCACTGGCCAGCAGCGCCGGCGCACTTGCCGGCACCGGCATCATCGGCACCCACTTTCCGGCAGGGTCATGCACCACCTCCGGCCGCGCGACGTCCCGCGCGTCCGCGAAGGAATCGCCGCCCAGGTCGCGCATCGCCTGCTTGAAGTCCACCCCGGTGATCTGCTGGTAGAAGCCCACCACGTCACCGTGTGCGCCACATCCGAAGCAGTGGAAGAATCCCTTGGCCGGGACGACCGTGAACGATGCAGTGCGCTCGTTGTGGAACGGACAGCACGCCTCCCATTCCTTGCCTGCGCGCTTCAACTGCACGTAGCGCCCAACCACCTCCACGATGTCCAGCCGCGCCTTCAGGCCGTCCACGTCCAGACTCATGATTGCCGCCCCTGCTGCAGTAGCCATTGCTTCCGCATCTCTTCGCGCAGTTCGTCCGCCGCTCGCTGACCACGGGCCTTTGCGATCTGCGCCATCAGCAGATCCACCCGGACCGGCGTCTCGTAGCCCTTCCGCAACCAATCGCGGGCCTCGCATTCGCGCCTGTACTTTTCGGTGGCGGCCGCATCCGCACTCACACCGGCAACTCCCCCTGCCGCTTCCCGCGGTACGGCGCTTCCCGCGCCTCGCGCTCGATGCGCGCCAGTTCCTCCGGCGTGGGCGGGGTGTCGCTGTAGAGCGCCCGTAGGCATTCGCGGAAGCGGGCTGCTGCCGCCGGCTTGGGCGGCTTGGTGGATGCGCGAAGGTGGCCGCGCGGCAGTCCCATGGGTCACCGGCGCCCCCACGTCTTCAGGTGCGCTTGCGCGGCTTCCTCGCCACGCTGGCAGTCGATGCACAGCTGCGCGCCCAGCGCAGTGCGCACCGGTGCGATGTCGGCACCGCAGTCCAGGTTCGCGCACGTGGCGCGCCCCATCGGCTGCTGGCGCTGCGCGTGCGCGGCCAGTGCATCGGCGGCCACGTCTTCCGCGTGCTGTTGCACGCGATCCATGAAGTCAGGCATTCGCACTCCCCAGCGATTGCAGGCGCTGCAGCATCCGCTCCAGCGCCTTGGTGTGTTCAATGAAGTCCCGCTGCAACGCGGCGCGCTCGTCTTCCGGCTCCACCGGCTGCGGCTCGGCATAGCCGGCATCGCGCATCTCGAATGCGGCCAGAACGTGCACGCCGGCCTGCCGCGCACGGCGTCGCAGATACGCCAATTCCGATGGCGTCAACCGCTCACGCCGGCCAGGGTTGCAGCAGTCGGACAGCCAGCGTCCAGCCGCTTCCACGCCCAGGTCGGGCTTCATGTCGGCGCCGACGCGCTTGAAACCGCCCAGCGCCTGCACAGTGGCGCGGATGGCCTCGTCATAGTCCTCAACGAACAGCGGGATCTGATCGCTCATTTGCGCCTGTCCGAATCATCCCGACGGCGTCGGACAGCGTCGGACACCCCGGTCATGGCAAAAAAAGAGGCATGCACAACGCCCACCACATCCGCACCGCCGCCAACGTCCAACTGACCACGTTGCGCGCGTTCCACATCAATCAGGGCCAAGGGCGCGTGGTGGCCGTGCTCTTCCGCGTGGCGGTCGATCACCACCGCGGCCCAGCCAGCAGCAGCCACCAGCGCGGCGGCAACGGCAAGGCCGAACCAGGTATCGGAGCGGGACGGTGAGGGCATCAGGCCACCTCGCGCGCGGTCAGAAGGGTGCCGGCCTGCCGGTGATAGGCTGCGGATGCGAGCCCACAACCACCACCGGAGACCGACATGATCGAAGACAGCAAGGCGCCGACGCTGGAACAACGCATCCAGACGCAAGCCGGCGAAATCCTGGCACTGAGTGCGGCAGTGCACGCGCTCATACGCACCCACCCCGCCGCTTCCGACTTTTCGGAGCAGTTCGACCAGCTGCTTGGGGTGACAGGGAAGATTCTTTCGACGCCGGTGGCGGAACGGATGAACGATGGCCTGCGGGAGTCGTACGCGGAGACCGTGCGTTCGCTTCGCTCGATGCTTGCTCCCGGCTGATCCCAAGCCCACAGGCAACAGCACTGCCGGCGGCGGCGGCATACGCGCAGTTGCACGTCACCTGCGCACGGCCCGCAAGGGCCACACCCGCCGCACGCGCCAACGCAGCGAAGTCGCGGCGGGAAAGGCCAAGCCCGTACACGATGGCTTGCAAGCCGGCGGCGTGCGGCTTGACGATGATGGTTGCGCGCTTCGCCGCCATCTCAGGCCACCTCGCGTGCGGGCGGCTGCTGGTGAGCCTTGCGGGACAGCTCGATCAGCTCTTCGATGATGGGATCGCGCACCGGATCGTTTGCTGGCTGCGCAACTGCCGGCAGTTCCACGCTGGTCAACGCCAGCGTCCCCGGCTGCAGTTCGCCGGCACCGTCCCAGTCATCCACAATGGACGTGCACCCGTAGCGCGCGGCCAATGCCTCGGCGCAGCGGGTCTTTCCTGCGCCCTGCGGCGCAATGACAATCACGATGGGGAGATGCTTCATGGCAACCTCTACGGAATACTTTTGGTTCAAGACACGCGTGGGCACCTTCCGCATCGTTCGCGACGGGGACAGGTGGCAGCCGTGGTTCGAGGACGAGCGGCTCATGGGGCGCTATCGCTGTCCACAGGTCGTCGCGGAGGAATTAGCCAATGGCGTGACCGATTGGCCGTCTTGTGGCAACCCGTCAACGCTTGGGCTGCCGGAAGATCTCGGCGAGTGGGAGCACGTCAAGCCAAGGCGCTGAACCCCAGCGCGTTCACGCTGCACGGCCACTTCATGCAGCAATGCCAGGGCGACTTGCTCGGCCTCGGCAATGCCCATCACGAAACGATGCGCGCCGGCCAGATCACCGACCGGCGTATCCAGCGCCAGCATCACGACATCCAGATCGCTACGGGGCGCGCCAGTCGCGCGCAGGGTCACGGGTTGATAGGCGGGATTGAGCATGAGTCAGGCCACCTCCTGCGAGGGCTGGGCGGCATGCAGCCGGTAGGATGGGAGTGCGACCCCACCACCACTACCGGAGCACACCATGAAACTTGCAAAAATTGCCTTGGGCCGCATTGCGGCCGTGGAGCGCGTCGTTGCCGTGCTCATCGCGACCCACCCCGCACCCGAAGTGCTTTCAGAAGCGTGGCAAGCGCTTGCGCCAGGCATGCGCGAAGACCTGCATGCCGAGTTCGCGAAAGACCCCGAATTCCTGCAGGCAGCACTGGCGGCGCTGGATCGGTTCGATCGGCACGTGCAGCGCGTTGTTGGAGCCACTGCTCCAGCCGCGGCTCCCACGGATCATTGACAAAACGGTCGGTCATCTCAAGCCACCTCCTGCGAGGGTTGGGCTTCCTGCGCACCGACATCGGGTCCGGGACCATAGATGCCCTCGAACGTCACCCGGCCGCCGGCCAACTTCACGATCTCGCGGGCTTGTTCCGGGCGCGGCCGGCGCTCACGGCGGCGCCAGGACTGAACCGTGCGAAGGGGGACGCCAACCATCTGCATGAAGGCTTCGTCGCCCATTTCTGCGATGTACTCGGGTAGTGGGGTGCTCATGAGCACAGGAACATACACGGTTCGTGTAGCACACGCAAGGTGTAGTTACACATTTCCGCGCTTACACGATTTGCCCCTTGAAACTAGCCTTCCCGGCATGACCAAAGGCAGAGACAGAGACGACTACGTGGCGGCCGTGGGGAGACGGCTGGCAGAAGCGCGAACGGCGGTAGTGCCCAAGCTTTCGCAATCGAAGGCGGCAGAGGCGGCAAGCCAGATCCTTGGCGCGGAAATCACCCCTCAGGCACTTGGCAACTATGAGCAGGGGACTCGCCTGCCAACGCCGCCGGTAGTGGATGCATTGTGTTCGGTCTATCAAACCTTCACGGCCGCCTACGTGCTGGGACTGAGCGAGGCACCACAAAGCCAACGAGAGCTGAAGCTCTTGGAAAAATGTCGACTGGCCGACGAACGCGGCAAATACGCGATCGACCGCCTTTCGGATGCTGAATCGCAATCATTAGAATTGCGGAATGAGGACCAGCAAGGCGCCGCCTAACGTGGAGATATAGGCATGCATGATGTGATGAAGATTGCTTCGGCACTCGCCTTTTGTTTCGCGCCGACACCCGCCACAGCACTAGATTTCATGGGCATCCGCCTTGGCGAGGCCCCCACTTTTGCTGAGTGCAAGCATTTTTCCTATGACAAGCCAGCCGAGTACATGAAGCCTGGCTATGGGGCTCAACCCGTGCGTCCATGTTGGCTGGCGCGACCTGCGAGCGGAGAAGACCCGCGGCTCGGGACGCTTGTGATCCACGCAGACGCCGAACATTGGCCGAAGACCATTGTCACGCTGACGGCAATTACCGTAGACGGACGCATCGAAGCCTTGGTGGCCGCAACGCGAGGGGAATTGGAACAGGACGAAGTCCTCGACGGGCTAAAGAGAAAGTTCGGCGCACCAAGCCGCATAGCAACCATCCCAATGCACAACGCATTCGCGGCGGAGTATCGGAGCATCAGCGCTGAGTGGCATCTGCCAGACGGCCGCGTCGAAATGGACGGGATGAGAGGTCGCCGCGACGCCGGGCAGATCATGGTCATCACCACCTCTGGCGACGCGATCATGTCCGACATCGCACGATCTACCGAAGACAAGAAGCCAGTCTTCTAGCGATTACACGCTACGTGTTGACACGCCTACACGATTCGTGTTTCTATCCCCCTGCCGGCACCCCGCCGGCAGGGCAACAGGCCCGGCTGGCCATCCCCTCCAGCCTGACCTGAGCCGCGGCAGCAGCCTCCCCTCTGCTGTCGCGGCCGCCCTCCACTTCCACATGGAGGCCACATGGCGACCGCCGCAACCGACACCAGGCAGACCGTCGCGCGCATCCTGCGCCGCTGGGACGGCATCGCAAATGCGCAGCTCGCAGCTGCCGCCGCCCAGCTGGCGGATGAAAACGACCAGCTGCGCGAACAACTGAGCTGGGCCGAACACGCTGCCTACAGCTGGCGCGAAGACGCCTTGCGCTTGATGGAGGACGCCTGCGCCGATGGCCACAAGCGGCCCGGCATCACCAGTGGCGGCGCGCTGGTGCTGGTGCCCACCGATTCCGCGCAGGTGGCCGCATGAGCGCGCTTGCTCTGGCCTGCATTTCCCTGGCGCTGGCGTGCATCGCCCTGCTTGCAGCGGTTCTTGCCCATCGCGCCATCGCCGCGCAACCCAAGCCGTTCTGGATGGGCGCATGGCCGCCAGCACCCGGCGCCATCATCGATGGCGCCTACCGCTACGACCACCTGCCATTCGACTGGGCGCTGCCCGGTCAACGCTTCCCGCTCAACGATGGCAGCTGGATTGAAATCCTAGCGAAGCGTCCGGGCCTCTCTGGCCAGCAGCCGGAACAGGTGCGAGGTGGCGAAGACATTCAGGCCGCAAGCGGTCTGCACGTAGACGCGGGTAGCGCCTCGCAAGCTCGCATCCAACTCTGCCCCTACGTAACGGCACCAGATGGTGATCGACTCCCTGGGCGCCAATCGGTGCGGAAGTCGAACCAGCCCGTCAGCATCACCACCAATGAAGCGGCGCTGGAATTTGGACTGGAAAAAATGGCGGTCCAGGAGGCCGCTGGGCGTGATGCCCACGGACTCAACAGTGATCTCGACAAAGCCACGGTTGATGACCTGCACACCGAAGCGGCCTTCCGGATTCCGTTGCAGGCTACCGGCGTAGGCGCTGGTGATACGGCCAATCTGACCGCTCTGCATTCGCACGTCGCCGGTGTGCCACAGCGGGATAACCCGCAACCGGACGCGATCACGCCACAGCGACCACCACGTGTTGATGACGCCCAGCACTGCGCCGATCGCCGCACCCGCAATGGTCAAAGTGCCAGTCCAGTCAACATCCGCAAGCCATGCGGGAAGGCCCATCTCGGCATCTCCATCCAGTTCCCCGGGCCGAGTATCCCCCAAGGCGGTGCCGCATGAACGCCATCCTCGACATGACGCTGCGCGATGCCATGCGCTCCCTGGCGTGCGGCACCTGCGTGGCGGTGACGTTCTGGCTGCCCTTTCTGTGGTGGCTGGCGAGGGCCTGGTGATGTCGTCCATCGTCTACCTCATTCGCTATCGCGACCAGTACGGCAGGCACCACGCGGTGGCGCAGTTGCACGACAACGTGTCCACGTATCGCCGTCACATCGACCCCACGGCCACCGTGCAGCGCGTGGATGTGGCGGCACTGGTGGGCCCACCAACGCGCATCGACAACATCCAGCGCGGCAATGCCGATCTGGTGCCCGCCGCCCACGCAACTCTGCACCACCCGGAGACCTGCGCATGACCACCGTCACACACGTCATCCGCACGCATGTCGCCAAGCTGCGCCTGGCACGCCTGAAAGCACGCCACTGGGGCGCTGCACGCACCGTGCCGATGGACACCCAGGCACGCATGCAGGCGCAGTCCGTGCTGGCCGGCACCCCCTACCGCGACGGCTCCACAAACCCCGGCACGTTGACGCTGGATCAAGCGCACGACGTGCTGGCCTGGGCCACCCCGAGGAACCTCTGATGCTTACCCCCAAACCGCAAGCCGCCGTGCTGCTGGCATTCTCGGCCGCAGGCCACACCCTCAACCGCTGCCGTGGCGGCTGGTACGACCGCAGCCACAACAGCGCGCCGCAGGATGCGGAAGTGGTCACCGCCCGAACCGCCAACACGCTGGTGGACATGGGCCTGGCCGACTACGACGATGCGGCGCTGCCAAGCGCCCTCACCCTCACCGAAGCCGGCATTGCCGAAGCGGCCCGCGCGCAGCCGATGCGCGCGGCGGCATGAGCATCAGCCAGGACATCCAGCGCGCCGTGCTGGACAAGCCCGGCATGACCATGCGCCAGACGGCGGAAGCGATCGGCCGGGGCGACCGTGCCGGCGTGCAGGGCGTGAGCGCGCAGATGTCACAGCTGTGCAAGGCCGGAAAGCTGCGCAAAGACAGCGTGTACGCGCTGACCGGCGTGCCGCGCTACTGGCCCACCGACAGCACCCTCACCGACGGCCGCGAAACCCGCTACACCGCCATCCGCAAGCCGCCGCGCCCGGTGGCAGCCAAGCCCGCGCCGCCGCGCAAGCAGGTGGCGCAGGTCATCCGCGCACCCATCAAGGCAGCGCCGCCGTCGGCACCGAAGCCCGTGCCGAAGCCCACCCCGAAACAGCAACCGCGTTGCCTGCGCCCGCTGATCCGTCCGCGCCCCATGCCAAACGGCGACGCCGAAACCGTGGAGCAGTACCAGGCGCGCGGCGGCGTGATCGAACGCCTCCCGCCCAGCGCCACCAGCACACCACTCCGCCACACCTACTCAGAAATGGAGGCCATGCAGTGACCACCACCGACAAAGCCGACGCGCTGGAATGGATCGTCCGCATCGCGGAACGCAATGCCCCGACAGGCGGCTACAGTTTCATCGACCACCTTCGCCTGCGCCTTGTGCAGCAGATGGCGTTTGCGGCGCGGCGCGATGCCAGCAACCCGGCGGCGGCGAACGACTGACATGCCATCCCCCGGCCAAACCATCAAACCCCTGGTACGCCTGGGCCGCAACCCGGATGACTGCTGGGCGTGGCTGTCCACCATCGCCACCACGGGCCACGCCAAAAAAACGTGGCTGGGCCGCGACGTGCCTGCCCACCGCTGGATATGGGAGCTGCTGTTTGGCCCCATTCCGGCCGGCCTGGTGGTGTACAGCACCTGCGAAAGCAAGAGCTGCATCAACCCCCATCACCTCGCCTGCGGTTTCCAGGCCGACGCCAACCGCGCCAGCATCAACGCCACCCTGCTGCCCGCCGACGTGGCCGACATCCGCAACGCCAAGGCCTCCGCCAGCCGGCACACCGCCACCCTGCTGGCAGATCGCTACGGCGTCACGCCCGGTGTGATCCGGGAAATCTGGAACGGCACGGCGTGGAAGCGCGCACGCCGCAACTACGGCCCCGGCGGCAATGCACGGGCGCATGCGTGATGAAACGCACCCACTGGACCCCGGAAATGGACAGCATGCTGCGCCGCCTGTACACCCACCACAGCGCCTCCGAATGCGCGCTGGAGATAGGCGTGAGCGCTGCGGCGATCTGCGGGCGCGTGACCGTGCTGGGCCTGCACAAACCCCGCAGCTGGATGGCCGATCGCGCCCGCCAGCGTTGGGCCGAAGGCCGCCACACCGCCAGCCGCGCGACCTGCTTCAAGCTCGGCGCAACCCCATTCAACAAAGGCCTCCCGATGTCCGAGTGGATGCCGCAGGCATCTGCCGACAAATGCAGCCGTACGCAGTTCCGCCCCGGTCAGATGGCCGGCGCAGCGATGCACAACTGGGTTCCTGTCGGCACCGAGAAGGTGCGCGACGGCCTGCTATGCCGCAAGGTCACCGACGACCCCAACGTGTACCCCGCTGCGCGCTGGCAACCGGTGTCCCGGCTGGTGTGGGAGGCCGAACACGGCCCCATCCCGGCGGGCCATATCGTGCGCTTTCGCGACGGCATGGCCACCACCCACCGCGACAGCATCACGCTCGATCGCCTGGAGCTGGTGACGCGCGCAGAAAACATGCGTCGCAACAGCTACCACACCCGCTACCCGAAAGAGGTTGCCCAGCTCATCCAGCTGAAGTGCGCGCTCAACCGCAAGATCAACAACCGGAGCAAGGCCCCGTGAAGAACAAGATGCAGGATGTCCGCGACCACCTGGTCGCCATGCTGGAGGCCCTGGGCGACACGGACACCGACAAGGACGCCACCGCCCAGGTCATCGAACGCGCGAAGGCTACGGCGCTTGTCGCCGGCACGTACATCGCCGCCGTGAAAACCGAACTGGATGCCATCCAGGTCTTCGACAGGACCGGGCGTCTGGCAAGCGCCATTGAAGCCCCGCCTCTTCAACCTGCGGTCCGCAGCCTGCCCCATGGAGGCCGCCCCGCATGAACCCCCTGGTCATCTACCACGCCAACTGCGCCGACGGCTTCACCGCCGCATGGGCCGTGCACAAGGCCATGCCGGCCGACTTCTACCCCGCCGCCTACCAGTCGCCGCCGCCGGACGTGACCGGCCGCGACGTGATCATGGTCGACTTCTGCTACGGCCGCGACATCATGCTGCAGCTGCAGCGCGCCGCCCGCAGCCTGCTGGTGCTGGACCACCACAAGACAGCCGATGAAGTGCTGCAGGACGATGCCAGTATCGCCACCGGCCGCCTCACCTGCTGCCGTATAGGCGGCGTGAGTGACGCATCCGGCATCACCACATGGCCAGGCGTGCTGTTTTGTTCCGACATCGATCGCGCCGAAGACACCCCGCACGCGGTGATCTACGCTCTCATCGACCAGCAGCGCAGCGGTGCCGGCATCGCGTGGGATTTCTTCCACCCCGGCGTGCCGCGCCCGGCGCTGGTGCGCCACGTGGAAGACCGCGACCTGTGGCGCTTCGCCATCCCCGGCACCCGCGAATATCAGGCCGCCGTCTTCGCCCGATCCTACGTCTTCGCCGCATGGGACGAACTGGCCGCCACCGACCCCGCAGACCTGATCCGCGAAGGTGCCGCTATCGAGCGCAAGCACCACAAGGACGTGGCCGAACTGCTGGCCACCACCCAGCGCCGCATGACCATCGCCGGGCACACCGTGCCGGCGGCCAACCTGCCCTACACGATGGCCAGCGATGCCGGCGCGCGCATGGCGAATGGCGAACCATTCGCCGCCTGCTACTACGACACCGCCACCCACCGCCACTTCAGCCTGCGCTCCCACGCAGACGGCCTGGACGTTGCCGCAATCGCCGCCACCTACGGCGGCGGAGGCCACGCCCGCGCCGCAGGCTTCCGCGTGGACCGCGAACACGAGCTTGCACGCGCATGAACGCTACCGCCAAAGCCGCCGCCCCCATCATCGCAGCCACTGCCGTTGAGGGCCTCATCGTCACCCTGCCAGATGGCCGCCACGCACGCCTCGCGGTGGTAGACGACACAGGCGCGATCATTGCTACCGATACCGACATCAACCGCCAGGTGTTCGATGCCAGCTGCCGCGCGTATCGCAACTTCCTGCAAGGCCTCGGGCATCTGCGCGCGGTGGCAGGTAACGACGGGTAACACCTGAGTTAAGCCGCGCCGCGAAGCGGCGTCGGCTTGAATGAATTGTTAGGTGGCAACCCACCCGGAGAGAGAAATGCAAGAACGAACACCCGAACGAATCTACGGCTGGATGGATAGTCAGCTTTCAATTGCGCGCTTCTACGGCGGAATCAAGTACAACGGCGCTGAGTATGTGATCGCGCCGGATGAAGATGGGCAGCCACTTGTGCGCATGGATGTGAAATTTCCTCGCAAGCCGAAAGCTGCGCGGAAGAAGGTGAGTAAGCCGGAGCCGATGCGTGAACTGCCATTGCCACCTAACACCTGAGTTAACGCGCACCGCTGCGTGCGCTCACAAGTACGACGCTGCTACGAAGCGGTGTCGCGTTGAACGAATTGTTAGGCCGCTGGCCTGCGCACTTGGAGAGCACCATGGAATGGCAACCGATTGAAACAATCCCGACCGATGGGAGGCGAGTGCTTGTGTACCGGCCACTTGCTGAAAAGACTGGCGACAGACAGATAGAAATTAAACGCGCATATGGCGGCAAGAACATGAATTGCTGGAAAGAGACAGTGCCAGATGGTGCCACCCCAACAAACCCAACAGACGGCTTGTGTTATGCGACACATTGGGCACCTTTGCCGTCACCACCTGCGGCCTAACACCTGAATTAAGCCGCGCCGCTGCGCGGTGGCTGGACATGAACGAACTATCCGGTAATTCCGGATAGTTGAACGAAGCGACGAAGCGGCGTCGGCTTGAATGAATTGTTAGAGGGCGGCGCGATGGACGTTGATGCAGTGATCGCAGCGGCAAAGGAAATAGACAGGAAGGCGAGCTTGCAGGAAGCGCGCGCGATGCGCTTCGGAGAACTGGCGGCGCTTGCGCGAAAGGCAGCTCCGGGGAGCGATGAGCTTCGGCGCATCCAGTCGGAAAGCCGCGAGTTGTCGCGCACAGTCATTGACTTTGGTGGTGCGGTGGATGCTTTGCGATTGGCACTGCGCAAGAAGCCACGAAAGCCCTCTAACGCCCGAATTGAGCCGGGCCGCTGCGAGTGAACAGAACCGCCGAGGTAATGAAGCGGCCTCGGCTCAAATGAGTTGTTAGACCGCATTGCGAGGAACAAAAAGATGAAACCCAAAACCGTGCATATGAGCCTGAGCGTGCGTGGCGCACTGACGAACATGACGCGCAGAGAACTTGGCGCATTGTTTAAGCACGATGACGGCCGCAAGATGTCCGCCGATGAGGCGAAGGATGCGCTAATGGATGAGCTGGCGAAAGGTCATGAGGTAATCCCTTTCGGCGGACCATGCGAAGGCTTTGATTACGCTGGCCGCGGGTGCCCTGGACATGAGGTCTAACGATCAAGTTCAGCCGTGACGCGAAGCGGCATCGGCTGCAACGCGTTGTTAGGCGGCATACCCAGGAGATTGAAATGAGCGTACCGGACTGGATGATTGACGCTACCAACATGCCCAAGGCGCAAGCGTTGGAAACGCTGGCAAAGGAATTACCGCAAGGGTGGAACGTGCAGATCACTGTTGAGAACGGTGGCTATGACGTAACGCTGTTCGACCCCGCCGACAACATGATCGAGATTTACTCTGGCGCTGGGCCTGAGGGCGACATGCTTGAAGCATTGCGTTACTCGAAGTGGCGCGAGGCGAATGACGATGTAGCCGTGGATAAGGCTTGGAAGAGATTCCAAGCGGCCATGAACGCACCGATGCCGTCTAACAGTAATTCCACGACACCCATGTCGCATAACTCGGCAGACCAGCCCTGAGAGCAAACAATGACCACACCCGCATGCGCGAACACGACACGGGGCCGGCCCACCACGCTGCGCGAAGCGTTCGTGGCGCGCATGCGGGCAAAGCACTACGCGTCCAGCACCGAGAAAACCTACTGGGGATGGATCCGCGACTATTGCCGGCACTACCGCGGCCGCCACCCGCGCGAGCTGCAGCCCGCCGACATCGAGGCGTTCCTCAGCCATCTGGCCACGGAGCGGCACGTCAGCGCCAGCACGCAGAACCAGGCGCTGGCCGCGCTGCTGTTCCTATACCGCGACGTGTACGACCAGCGGCTGCCGTGGCTGGACAACGTGACGCGGGCGCGCCGGCCGCAGCGGTTGCCGCTGGTGCTGGGCGTGGCTGATACGCAGGCGCTGCTGGCGCACTGCACCGGCACGCCCGGCCTGATCATCCGCCTGCTCTACGGCACCGGCATGCGCGTCAACGAAGCGCTGCAGCTGCGCGTGGGCGACATCGACATCCACCGCAGCACCATCACTGTGCGCCAAGGGAAATGCGCAAAAGACCGCACCACCTGTCTTCCTCAGAGCCTGCTTCCGGCGCTACGCGAACACCTCGCAGAACGCTCGCGCATGCACGCCATCGATGCCGCCAATGGGCGCGCGGATGTCGAACTTCCAACCGCGATCGCACGCAAATACCCACGCGCGGCCCAGGAGCTTTCGTGGCAATGGGTGTTCGCTACCAACACCGTCCAGACATGCCACCGCACCGGAGCCCATCGACGCCACCACATCGATGCCCGCACTATCCAGCGCGCCATCAAGCAGGCAGCCCGCGCCGCCGGGCTTACCCAGGCCGTACACCCACACACCCTGCGCCACTGCTTCGCCACCCACCTACTGGAATCAGGCGCCGACATCCGCACCGTGCAGGAGCTGCTGGGCCACCGCGACGTCAATACCACTCAGATCTACACCCACGTCATGCAGCGCCCTGGCATTGCCACTATCAGCCCTCTGGATCGCCTACCGCTTCACTGAGCGCACCATTGAATATAGGGAAGCTAACTTAATGGCACCCTAGCGAAATAAACCCTATACTTTTACGATCTGAAGCGTTCATGGGCCGGCCGTGATGGCAAAGCCGAAAGTTTACAGCTACCTGCGGTTCTCAGACCCCAAGCAGGCAGCGGGCAGCAGTGCGGCGCGGCAGTTGGGATACGCCACCCGCTGGGCGGCGGAACGCGGGATGGTGCTGGACGCCTCCCTGACCATGCTGGACGAAGGGCTGTCGGCCTACCACCAGCGCCACGTCACTCGGGGAGCCCTGGGCGCGTTTCTGGCATCGCTCGACAACGGTGCGATCGCACCCGGATCAGTATTGATCGTGGAGGGGCTGGACCGCCTCTCCCGCGCTGAGCCCATTCAGGCGCAGGCGCAGCTGGCACAGATCATCAACGCCGGGATCACCGTGGTCACAGCCTCCGACGGCCGCGAGTACAACCGCGAGGGGTTGAAAGCGCAGCCGATGGATCTGGTCTACTCGCTGCTGGTGATGATCCGCGCCCATGAAGAATCCGACACCAAAAGCAAGCGCGTGCGGGCGGCAATCCACCGCCAGTGCCAGGACTGGGTCGCAGGCAAGTACCGTGGGCGCGTGCGCAGCGGCCGCGACCCGCACTGGGTGCGCGAAACCGACGACGGGGGCTGGGAGCTGGCGCCAGAACGCGCCGAGGCGGTGCGGCTTGCCATCCGCATGTTCATGGACGGCTCCGGGGCGGTGCGCATCGTCCGGAGGCTTGCGGAACTCGGGATGCAGTTCACCCATGGTGGCAACCCGGCACAACAGCTATACCGGGTGGTGCGCAATCGTGCACTGATCGGCGAAAAGGTGATCGAGGTCGACGGCACAGAGTACCGCCTCGCCGGATACTACCCCGCACTGCTGACCACCCCGCAGTTCGACGCACTGCAGCACCTGGCAGAACGCCGGCGTGGCCAGCGCCGTATGGGCAGCATCCCACCGCTCATCACTGGCCTGGGCATCGCTGTCTGCGGGTACTGCGGTGCGGCGCTGTCCAGCCAGAACCTGATGACACGGAAGCGCCAATCCAATGGCGCACCGCAGGACGGGCACAGACGCCTGATTTGCGCCTCCTACTCCAACGGCGCGGGCTGCAAAACGGGCGGCAGTTGCAGCGTGGTGCCGGTTGAGCACGCACTGATGCGCTACTGCGCAGACCGCATGAACCTGGCCAGCCTGCTGGCAGGCGGCGATGGCGGCAGCACTATCGCAGTGCAGCTGGCCGCCGCCAGAAACGATGCCAGCAACACGCAGGCGCAGCTGGATCGCATCACCGATGCACTGGTTGCGGGCGACTCCGGCGAGGCCCCTGCCGCGTTCCTGCGGCGCGCCAGGGCACTGGAGACGAAGCTGGAGGAAACACAAACCCGCATCCGCGAGATGGAAGCCACCGCCGCCGCACTGGCCACCACCACCACGCCGGAGCTGTCCGATGCATGGGCCGCGCTGGTGGATGGCGTAGAGGCCTTGGACACGGATGCACGCCTGCGGGCCCGTCAATTGGTGGCAGACACTTTCGGCCGCATCGTGATCTACCACCGCGGTGTCGTGCCAGGGCCGGGGCGCGAATGGGGCGGCGTCATCCACATGATGCTGGTCACGAAGCGCGGCGGGTCCCGGCTATTGGAAATTGACCGCAGAACGGGCGCGCTCCGGGTTGCCGAAGACGCAGCCGCGGCGCTTCCGTTGCCGCCCGGAGTGATGGAAGCAGTGCCAGGCATTGAAGCCAAACCTTGACACGCGCCTCACAGCACCTCATCAATCGACACAACACGGCCACCGCTGATGTACAGCGCCACCAGCTTGGAGCCGAAGTAGTACTCCCATCGCTCGCCGACGGCCGCGCCGTATTCGTTCTGGAGCTGAACAATGCGATCCGGTTTCCCGGCCCGCTGGATGACAGCAGCGATGGAGTCGCCCGTGGTCACAACGCCATCACGGAATCGATGCGTGTCGGCAGATGCAGCCCCACTGGACACCAACAGGGCGGCTGCACGCAGGAATTTCAACATGGTCAACCTCCTGGTATCGCCCCACCCGGCGCGCATTGCCCGTCTATCGTCAGGCGTCACAGCGGCATCCGGGT
>ERZ869929.164-NODE-164-length-40811-cov-5.947296_pt1 | contig 40811 bp, 59 predicted proteins | sample MGYA00579312_ERZ869929 | MGnify/ENA primary metagenome ERZ869929 (study PRJEB32216, sample SAMN09231818) | wastewater metagenome | place: USA: Maryland | collected 2016-08-09 | study: EMG produced TPA metagenomics assembly of the PRJNA472060 data set (Reclaimed... | reverse complement strand
GAGAGGGCGACGATGACGACGACGGGGTGGCAGGAGCAGGTCTATGCGTGGTGCGACGCCCACGACCTTTCAGGGCTCACCCCCGGCGAGCGGGTCGCCTGCATCGTCGCCGAGGTCGGCTGCTCCGTCCGCACCGCCGGCCGCTGGGAACGGGCCTGGCGCCTCGACCGCGCCGACGTTGCCCCGCCATCCCGCTCCGGTGGCCCCCGACCCCTCGCCTCCGACGACGCCGTCGACACCGCCCTCGTGAGCGTCGACGCCACCTACCTCGCCGCCCTCGAGGCGATGGCCTCGGACCTGCGCAAGCACCTGCTGGCGATCGGACAGCTCCGTCGCTCGGTGGCCCCTGTTGCGGCGATGGACGCGGCCGGGCGATCCTCGGCGGCATGAGCACGACGTGGCGGAACTTCGGGAAGTGCCTCGACGGCTGCGGCGCCGAACCGGGCACCGCCTGTCGCAACGACGACGACGAGGTGAGCGAGACGCCGTGCGCAGGCCGGCCGACCCTCCTCCGGGTGCAGCGCCCGATCCCGCCCAAGTCGACGACGAAGACGACGACGCCCTCGACGACGGCGCCATCGACGGAGCCCGTCGGCCTCGTCGCCTTCAATGACCGGAAGGCCCTCGCCGAGATCGCGCGGCTCGTGAACCGTCCCATCGACGGCCTGCGGGAACACGCCGAGATCATCGAGGCCATCCGCGTCATCGTCGGGAGGAAGCCGTGAGCGAGCCGCAGAAGGTCACCCGCGCAAAGCAGAAGGGAGCCCTCGGGCCGGTGCCGAAGCAGCCGACCGAGGGCTGGATGCGCCACGAGCTCGAGGCCAACGGCGTCCGCGCGCTGGGCCGGCTGATGACGAAGGACGCGATGGTCGCCGCCTTGCGTGGCCTCGGGTACGACGTCGCGTGATGTAGGCTCGGCGACATGAGCGCGAACTGGTTCTCCGTCACCGACCGCCGGCTGTACGCCCTCGAGGAAGCCCTCGCCGCTGGCGGTGGGGATGGGGCACCGACCACCGCGGCGTACGTCGTGATCACGTCGTCGGCGGGTCTGTCGGCGGAACGGGTGCTGACGTCCTCGTCGACGGTCGCCGTGACCGATGGCGGCGAGGGCCAGCCCGTCACCCTCGCCGTCGTCGACGGCTCCATCACCACCACGAAGATGGGCGGGGACGTGACGACGCCGGGCAAGGCCCTGCTGACCGCCGTCAGCGTCGCCGCGCAGCGGACGGCCCTCGGGCTCGCCGCGGTCGCCTCCAGCGGCAGCGCCTCCGACCTCGGGTCCGGCACGCTCCCGTCCGCCCGACTCCCTGCCTCCGGTGCGACGCCGGGCAGCTACACCAATGCGAACATCACGATCGACGCGGCCGGCCGCGTGACCGCCGCAGCCAACGGCTCGGGGGGCGGGATCACCGCTGCCCAGGCCCTCATCCGGAGCCTCTGACCATGCTCGTCCTCGCCACCACCCTCGACAGCATCGTGGCCTCGCTTGGCGAAGGCGTCGCCACCGTCGAGCCGCAGTCCGCCGCGTTCTGGCGGCTGTTCACCACCACCACCTACGTCGCCGGTCGGACCCTCGGGCTGGTGTCGTCGACGTCGCCGGTGGTCATCGCGGAAGCGCCGGCGGCGGCGGGTGACTACCACGTCGTCGACGAGATCGTCATCACGAACACCGACAGCATCGCCCACACGGTGACCGTCTCGATCAAGGTCGACGCGGACCTGCGCGTCGTCGCCAAGGCCACCCTCGGGGTCGGCGAGCGGCTCGCCTACTACGACAAGCAGGGGTGGGCCCGGTACAACAGCGCGGGCGTCCTGCTGACCTCGGCGAACGAGGGCCCGATCGACGTGCAGTCGTTCATCACGGCGGGCTCGCACACCTGGACGAAGCCGACCTCCTTCACGCCGAAGCTGGTGCGGGTCATCGCGCGCGGGGCTGGTGGTGGCGGCGGGGCTGGTGCCTCGCTCGCCACGGCCGTCGTCGCGAAGGGCGGCGGTGGCGGAGGAGGCGGAGCCTGCGTCATCCGCGACTTCCTCGCGACGTCCCTCGGGGACACCGAGGCCGTCGTCGTCGGCGCCGGCGGCCTCGCAGGCGCGCCCGGTGTGGCGGGTGCTGCAGGTGGCGCGGGCGGTGTCGGCGGGTCGTCGACCTTCTCCAGCGGCAACAACCTCGTCACGGCCTTCGGCGGCGGTGGAGGCGCGGGCGGCGCCATCTCCGCAGCGGTCACCGGCGGCGGGGGTGGCGGAGGCGTCGGCGGTGCAGGCGGCACGGGCACGACGTCGGGCGGCGCGGGTGGCGTGCCCACGGCGGCCACGAACGGCGCGGGCGGACAGGGCGTCACGGGCACCGTCGCGGTGTCGACGACGGGCAACGCGGAGGACGGCGGCGGGGCCGGCGCTGGCATCGCCGCAACCCCGGTCGCGGCGTCGCTCGGGGGCAGCAGCATCAACGGCGGTGGTGGCGGGGGAGCGGGCGGCTCGCACTCGGCAACCCCGGCCATCGTCGAGGGTGGCGCGGGAGGGAGCGCGGGCGTCTACACGGCAGGCGGTGGCGGCGCTCGCGGCACGTCTGGCGCAGCCCCGACCGCCGGCGTGGCGGGCGACGCTGGGTCCATGCATCGAGGTGGCAAGGGTGGTGGCGGTGGTGGCACGACCATCACGGCCTCGACGGCTGGCGGTGCTGGGGGTGCCGGTGGCGCAGGTGGAGGCGGCGGCGGGGGCGGAGGCGTGGGCAACAACCCGGGCCTCGGGGGCGCAGGTGGCGTCGGTGGCGTCGGTGCCGTCTACGTGCTCTGCTGGTGACGATGACGACGACCGACCTCTCCGAGATCCGCACCGTCCTCGCCGACGGCCGCGCCCGCTTCGATGCCGCGTGGCGCGCCTTCGACCTCATCCGCGACAAGCTGTCCGTCTACCCCGCAACGGCCGGACGCTGGGTCGTCTTCGACGGCGCCGTCGTCCACCACGTCGCGACCGACAAGCGCGCGGCCCATCGGTGGGGGATGCTCCACCTCGGGCCCACCTGCGGCTTCATCGTCGCGTTCTGCGGGTCCAAGCGATGACGCGCGACACCCGCCTCGCAGGGGTGCCGCGCGTCCCGAAGCCGACGACGACGTCGACCCGCGTTCTCGTCACGTCGTCGGAGCAGTCGCAGGGGTGAAGCCGCGGCCGGCGCTGCCCATGATGCGCTCCGCTTCGACGTCCGAGATCTGGAACGCAAGCACGAGCAGCGCGACGCCGGAGTCCCGGGGGATCTTGCCGGCGGCGACGTCCGCGACGATGCCCATCGCGGCCTGCACCTGCGCACCGTTGAGCGCGGTCTTCTGGACGTCGGTTGCGACAGGAACCGTCGCAGCCGTCGCGGTCCCGAGCGTGACGGAAGCCGGAGCGCGCACGCCCGGGGCGGCGCCGTCGTCTTCCTCGTCGTCGTCCTCGGCGTCGGGCTGACGCGGGTTGCCCTCGTCGTCGAGTTCGTCGGGGTCGAGGGTGTCGGGGTCGATGTCCTCGGGGTCCGTCTCCATGTCGTCGTCGACGACGGTCTGCGTGGAGAAGCCCGTCGGCGAGAAGCGCGAGGCGCGAATCTCCTCCGGGGTGACGACGCCACGGTCGAGGTAGACGGCATCGGCGTTCGCCTGCGTCGCGTGCGTCTCGGCCTCCTCCTTCTGCGTCGGCCTCCACAGCGGCATGAACGACAGCGACACCTCGGTCTCGACGAGGTCGATGCCCTCGCCGACGGCGACCAGTTCGATCAGGCGCCACAGGGGCGGGCGCAACTTCGTGTCCTGCAGGGCCGCGACGTGCGCGTACCACCAGCGGATGTCCGAGTCCCCGGTGGCGTTCAGACCGGCGGGGCTGCGACCCATCAGCAGGGACACCGGCATCCGCGCCGCCGACGCCACGCGCTCGATCAGGCGGTCCAGCATCTCGGGCACGCCGCCGAAGCTGCGGGCGAGCTCGGCGATCTTGTCCTTCCCGTCGAGGGTCACCAGTCCGAAGGTCGACCGCATCATGTTGAGCAGCGCCAACCGCTTCTGTGACACCCCGGCGCCGCCGTCGCTGGCGAGCAGTTCGGTGAGGCCGTCCAGCTGCAGCACCGTCTCGGAGAAGCGGGACATGGAGACGGCGACGCCCGCTATGGCGGTGTCGAGGTCGTCGATGCGGGGCGCGCACCGCTCCAGCACAGGCAGACCCCACTCCGCGCGGCTATCCCGCATCCGGCGGGGCATCGGGTCGCCATCGAAGCGCAGCACCCGCGAGGCGTGGATGCGCTCCGTCGCCGCCTTCGACACGCTGGCCGTCGTCGCTGTCGTGCCCGGGTCGGTGACCGTGACGACGTAGTGCGTGATCTCGCCGGTCGCCGAGAGTTCGACGTCGGTCACCTCGTGGCGGTCGAGCACCCGCAGCCACTCCACCGGGCCAGGCTGCGCCGGCAGCGACAGGTCGGGCTCAGTCGTCGGCTTGCCGGCCTTGTCGACCTTCGGCCGCTGCTTCCCGATGCCGACGACGACGATGGCGCCGCCGTAGAGACGGGACCACGTCAGCGCCTCCGCCATCGCCGTGCGCGCGTTGAGCCTGTCGAGGGCCTGCTCAAGACGCTGCCCCGCGTCCTCCTTCGAGCGCAGGTCGATCCATTCGCGGACCATGTCCTCGGCGGGGATGGCGACGATGTTGTGCTCGAGGTCGTGCTGGGCGTAGCGGGTGTCGAGGTCTGACGGACTCATGGTCCCCGCGCGGATGACCCTCGTCGACGAGCGCGGGTCCCGGGTCGCGGTCCCCATGCCCGTCAGCATGTTCTCGAGGCTGTCGGCGACGGTTGGTGTGGGCTTCTTCGTGGGGCGGCGAGGCGACATGGATGGGTCCCGTGGTTGTGGGGGAGCGGCGCGTCGGGCAACGATAGCCCGCGCAACCACAGGGAGAGACATGACATCCCGGAAGAAGAAGCCGAAGACCGCCCGTCCGGCGAAGCTGCCGACCTCGATCATGGTGCTCTACCGCAAGCGCCTCATCCGCGTCGTCGCCCGCATGAAGGCCCCCGTGCTCGCCCTCGTCGTCGGTTACGAGAAGGAGCTGGCGAAGAAGACGACCCGCGGCGACGCCGTCGTCCCCGAGCGCGGCCGACGCTCCGATGCCTCGGCGATCACCCGCATCGTCGGCGGCCTCGGGGTAGAGCTCGACACCATCGTCCGCAAGGTGCGGCCGAACCTGCTGGCGCAGGAGGTCGGCAAGAAGACGCAGGCCTTCACCCTCGAGGAGGTCGACAAGTCGCTGAAGGGCTCGTGGCGCGGCGTGCCCACGATCAAGCCGGACAAGACCGTCGCGGCCCGCGACCTCACCCGCTTCGTCCGCGACAACGTCGCCCTCATCAAGTCGGTCCCGAAACAGCTGCACGCGCAGGTCCGTGCCGAGGTCGAGGAAGCATGGAGCGTCGGCCGCGACCCCGCCGTCCTCCGCGCCCGTCTCATCGAGCGCGTCGGCGTCGCCGAGAGCCGGGCTCGGCTCATCGCGAAGGACCAGGTGCAGAAGCTGCACAGCGTCGTCACCGAGCACCGCCACAAGGAGCTCGGGGTCGAGTCCTACATCTGGTCGACCGCGAAGGACGAGCGCGTGCGCGGCAACCCCGCCGGCCTCTATCCCGACGCCCGTCCATCGCACTTCGACCGCGAGGGCCAGGTCTTCAGGTATGACGACCCGCCGGAGGATGGTCCGCCAGGGATCCCCATCAACTGCATCCCCGGTGACGTCACGGTTTCATTCCATGCGCACACACTGAAAGCGTACCGGCGTCGGTACAGCGGTGAGTTGACCGAGATCGTTGCGGACTCGGGTGAATCGGTGCGCTGTACACCGAATCACCCGGTGCTCACGACGCGAGGCTGGCTGCCGGCGCACCTCGTCGAGGTGGGAGACAATCTGCTCGAGGTTCCCGCGCAGGGCATCGATCTCGACGTAGGAAATCCACAGAGTCGGGATCCCAAGGCGGAGGAGGTGTTCCGTGCGCTCTCTGCGTTTGGGGTCACGCATCGGGTTCCCGGGGCTACAGCGCGGTTCCACGGCGACGCCGTCGACGAGGAGGTCAGCATTGTAGAAGTCGATCGGGGCCTGCTCCTCGACTGCGTGACCAAGGCTGCGCAGGTGGGCGGCAACGACGGCCTCCCCATCGCCGCGCAGACGACTCTTGCTCAAGGCATTTCGGCGTCGCTCGTCGTCGCTCTTGCGACGGCCGCGGACAGCATCGTGGGCAGCGGCCGCGAGAGCGGCGCGGTCTTCGACGCTGGTTTTCGACATGCGGACGAACATCGCCTCGCTGCGATTGCGAGGGTTCACGCCTGCCTCTCGCAAGACCAGGTCGATCGATCCGCGAGAGACGCCGCTCGGGGTGTATCTGGCTGCGAGGGACTTGACGCTCTCGCCATCGCGGAACGCCGCAACGATCTCATTCGCAGGGAGGTCAAGACGATTGTGCGCCACCCTTCGTGGAGCGGGGACGTTTTCAACTTCGAGACGGAGACGGGCTGGTTTGGTGCTCATGGCCTGATCATACACAACTGCCGATGCGTGGCGCTGCCCATCATCCCCGACGACATCCCCGACGACGAGGAGGCCGCGTGAAGCTGGAAGACCTCCGCGACGACGATGACGATGAGGACTTCGAGTCGGCGGACCTCGAGAACATCACCCGTCTGCTGCGCGAGCGCCCGCGCCGCTACGTCGACCTCATCGCCCTCACCGGCGTCAGCCACCGCACGCTGAAACTGCGCATCGCGGTCCTGCGGAAGACGCAGCCGGGGATGCGCGAGCGGCGCGACGGACCCTCGCTGATCATGTGGGTCGAAGACCTCGAGAACCCGCCACCGCCGGTGGTCACCGCCTGTCCGAGACACACGGCGCGGACGGGCTGCCCCCATTGCGACGGCGACGGGTTCCGCCGCATCCCTCGCGACGTGTGGGAGGCGCGACGCGCAGAGCGTGAGCGCGTCCGTCGCGAGACGTACCTTCACGAAGAAAACCGCGACCGCACGATCACGACGGCGCAGAGCCGCAAGACCGAGGGCCCTGCCCGGTAGTCGATCTGCCTGCGGGTACGATGCCGGCATGGCTTCCCGCGTCCAGCGCACCGACTTCGCGTATGACCCCCTGTCCCTGCCGGTGAAGACCCAGCAGGGCACGATGGTGGTCGAGGGCTACTTCACGTCCTCGGGCGTCTTCTCGTACCCGCAGGAGGACGGCACGATCCTCCGCGAATGGCGCCCCCCGAGCGAGGTGGAGGACGCGACCTCCCTCGACTCCCTCCGCATGGTGCCCGTCACGATCGGTCACCCGGAAGAGCCGGTCACCCTCGAGAACTTCAAGACGCTCGCCGTCGGCACCCTCGGTGACAGCATCCGCACCGACTCGGAGTGGGGCGTCGGTCCTCGCGGCGAAGGCCGCAAGGTGAAAGTGCGTGGGAAGGCCGTCCTCCACGACGCCGCTGCCATCGCGGTCGTCGAGGCCAAGGAGATGCCCGAAGTTTCCTGCGGCTACCAGTGCGACCTCGAGCTCGTCGCGGGCGTCACGCCCGAGGGCGAGGTCTACGACGCCATCCAGCGGCGCATCATCTACAACCACCTCGCGATCGGAGTCATCGGGCGTCAAGGGCCCGGCGTCGCCCTCCGCGTCGACAGCAGCAAGCCACCGGCCGCGTCGCGGCCCACCACCAAGGACAGCACGATGAAGATCCGGATCGACGGCGTGGACTTCGACGGCAGCGAGCAGCTCGCGCAGGCCGTGGAGAAGATGGGCGAGCGTCACACCACCGCCCTCGCGGCCGAGAAGGCCCGCGCCGATAGCCTCGCCGTCGACAAGGCCGCCGTCGAGAAGAAGCTGGGCGAGGCCGAGGCCCGCGCCGACGCCGCCGCCGCCGCGGTGAAGGAGGCCGAGAAGAAGGCCGCCGAGCTCAACGCGAAGATCAAGGAGGGCGTCAAGGCCCGCAAGAACCTCGAGAAGATGGCCGAGAAGGTCATGGGCGCCGAGGCCTTCAAGGCCGCTGGCATCGAGGACATCGACGACGAGAACGAGATCAAGGCCGCCGTCGTCAAGGCCGCCGACCCAAACCGCGACCTGACCGAGAAGGTCACCCTCGCCAAGCAGGGCGACGTCGCCGCCAGCGCGTACATCAGCGCGGCCTTCGACATCCTCTCCACCGCCGCGGCCCCGGCCGGAGAGGGCTCGCAGTCGCAGGCCACCGGCGACAGCGTGAGCGGCTCGGGCACCCTCCGCGCCCGCACCACCGCCGCCGACAGCGTCAACGCCGACGCCGCCCGCGACGCCGCCATCAAGGCGCGCAACGAGGCCTGGCGCCCGAAGAAGGCCTGAGCCCGAGTCCACCCCACCACCGACCACCCCAAACCCGTCCGCCCCACAGGAGATCACCATGAGCCAGCGCGGCTACCTCTACGAGCCCGGCACCCTGCTGTCCGGCATGAAGGCCGACCTCGTCGACGACGCGGTCAAGTCCTACAAGAACACCACCGGCGCCGTCGTGCCGTTCGGCGTCGCCGTCTGCATCGGCGCGAGCGACGACGTCCTCGCCCGCATCGACAGCGTCACCGACAAGATCGTCGGCATCGTGGTCCATGACCACGCGACGTCGAACCAGGGCTCGGTCATCGGCGACAGCGACGACCCATTCTACGACGGCTCGGAAGACCCGTCGTACGGCGTGCCCGACAAGAAGACCGCCAACGTGATGCGCTTCGGCGTCATCGCGGTGAAGGTCGAGAGCGCGGTCACCGCCGAGAGCGACGTCTACGTCCGTCACACCGTGACCACGACCGAGCTGCTCGGCGCGCTGCGCGGTGACGCGGACAGCGGCAAGGCGGCCCGCCTCTCGGGCGCGAAGTTCCTCACGGCGGCCGACGCCGGGGACGTGGCCTTCGTGTTCCTCTTCGGCGACCTCCGGCTGATGGCCGGCGAGACCACGGCCCTCGGCAACAAGCCGGGCCTGATCTCGCTCGTCGTCGGCGCCGAGGCCGCGGTGGCCGCCAACGCCATCGAGATCGCCGGCACCCTCGTGGACCTGCAGGGCAACGTGATCACCGACCAGCGCCCGGTGCACATCGTCTCCCTGCCGACCACGGCCGATCAGGGCGACATCGCCGCGGCGGGCACGCCCGTCGGCACCGGGTTCTTCGCGCAGAACTCGGCGACCGGCGAGAACAACGCCTCGATCATCCCGACGGCCGCCGGCCTGTTCTCCTTCCGCATCACGAACACCGTGGCCGAGGTGAACCAGGTCGTCGTCACCGCCGACGGCTGTCTCCCGCGCGTGCTCCGGCTGACCTTCGCCTGAGCCATCGGGGCCCGTCCTCGTGACGGGCCCCGTCTCTCCCCCGACCTCTCCACCAACCACCTCTCCACTCCGGAGCACCAGATGAAGACCGGCCAGACCCGACAGGACAGCGAGGGCATCTACTTCGCCCGCGAGCTCGAGCTGCTCAAGCCCCAGGCGTACCAGCGCGCCTACCCCGAGATGAAGTTCGCGACGGCGATCCCCACCTCGGCCGACAAGGACCCGGGCGCCCAGACGATCACCTACGAGATGTACGACCTCGTCGGAATCGCGAAGATCATCAGCAACTACGCCGACGACCTCCCGCGCGCCGATATCCGCGGCCGGCAGTTCTCCGTGCAGGTCCAGACCCTCGCCACCTCGGCGGGCTGGAACTACGGCGAACTCCAGGCCGGCATCAAGACCGGCAAGCCGATCAACAGCCGCAAGCTCGACGCCGCCCAGCAGGTGCTGATGCGTCTCGTCGACAAGCTGGCGTTCCTCGGTGACACCGAGACGGGCCTCGTCGGCCTCACGACCATCCCCAACATGCCGAACACCGTCGTCGCCACCGTGAGCGGCGCGACGACGTGGGCGGCCAAGCTGGCCCTCGGCACCGACGCCGGCAAGCAGGCCGTGCTCGACGACCTCAACATCGCCTTCACGCGCATGCAGACGGCGACGAAGGGCATCGAGGTCCCCGACACGCTGGCGCTTTCGCCGACGAGCTACGCCCAGATCTCGCAGACCCCGCGCACCGCGCAGTCGGACACCACGCTGCTCGACTTCTTCCTGAAGGCGCACCCGGGCGTCGAGGTCATCGTGATCCCGTGGCTCGAGACCTCGGGCACCGGCGCCACCCGCCAGATGTTGCTCTACCGCCGCGACCCCATGAAGCTGGAGCTGGAGATCCCCGAGGACCTCGTGATCCACAACCAACAGGAGCGCGGCCTCGAGTGGGTCGTCCCGCTGTCGATGCGCTTCGGCGGCGTGGTCTGCCGCTTCCCGCTGTCCCTCGATTCCAGCTACGGGATGTGAGAGGCTGCGGTCAGCCGCAACCGAGAAGGGGCCCGGCGACGGGCCCCTTCTCCTTTCCCGAGGACGACCATGACGACGAGCACCGACGAGACGAAGCCGAAGAAGACCACCGCCGAGAAGCCGGTCGAGATCGTGAACCTGACCCCCGCGCCCTTCTACTACGACGACGGCGCCGGCGCGGTCGACCTCGCCGACAAGGGCATCCTCACGAGCAAGGTGCGCAAGCCGCTGACGGCGGCACAGTGGGCGCGTCGGACCCCGGACCAGTGGGGCGTCCTCGTCGCCAACGAGCAGGTGCAGGTGCACAACGTCCCGGCCGCCGACGTCGACGCCTTCGACGCCGCCGTCGCCCGCGAGACGAAGCGCCTGCAGAACGCCCGCAGCGCCATCTCGCCGTCGGAGCGCGCGTTGTTCTCCCGTCCGCAGTGACCCTCGCCTGCGGCTTCGACCGCGGCTTCTACACGGGCCCCGCTTCGGCGGGGCCTTGTCGTTCGCCCGACCCGCGCGGTGGCCGGTGGTACCGTCGACGTATGGCCGCCCACGTCTTCTCGAATCCCTGCGTCGCTGCTGACCTCTGGTTCGTCGCGCCTGTCTTCGACCCGGGCGTGGCCGACGGCGGCGTCGCTGCTTCTCCTGGCGCTTCGCCGATGTCCCTCGAGCAGGTCGACACCGCGCTCGCGCTGGCTGAGGAGATGACCTCGCGGACCGCGTGGGGCGGCGCATACAAGGCCGGCATGGCCGTCTGCCTCATGGCGGCGCACCTGCTCTGGCTGGAGGCCGAGACGAACACGGAGGACCCGACGGAAGCCGCCGGCAGCACCTACGCCGGCGCGGTCACCTCGGAGACGGTGGGCCCGGTGTCGCGGTCCTACGGGGCGAAGGCCAGCGGCTTCAAGGCCGGCGGCGACAGCGCCTTCGACGGCGAGGTGCTTGCGCAGTCGCCCTTCGGCAAGCGGCTCATCCAGATGCGCAAGACCGTGATGGTCCGGCGGGTGTTCTGATGGCGGGCCCCTCGCGCGGCAAGGTGCGCGTGAACGACTCCGGCTGGCGAACGGTGAAGGTGAATGCGCTGCAGATCGGCGACCGGGCCCTGCGGGTCGGCGTCATCGGCAGCGAAGCCGCCCACGAGCGCGAGGACGGAATCACCACCGGACGACTCGCAGGCGTCCACGAGTATGGGGCGGCAATCAAGGTCGGCGACACCGTGATTCTCATCCCAGAGCGGTCGTTCATCCGGGCGCCCATCGCGCAGAACCAGCGGGCCTACTCCAGCTTCATTGAGAGGAACCTCGAGAAGGTGCTGACGGGCCGGGTGTCCGTCGACCGCTTCCTCGGTTTGCTCGGCGCCAAGGTCGTCGGCGACATGCAAGCGGCCATCGCGAAGGGCATCGAGCCGCCGAACGCGGCGAGCACCATCGCGCGGAAGAAGTCCAGCAAGCCGCTCGTCGACACCGGGCTGCTGCGGCAGTCGATCACATGGGCCGTCGTCGACGCCGACGACGTCGAGGACGCAGGGTGAACGAATGGCGCTGACCGACATCAACTCCGTGATCGCCTCGCTCGCCACCCCCGGCGGCATCGTCGTGCTGTCGCGCCCGGCGCCGGACCTCGTGCGCGGGCGCCGGACTTCGACGCCGATGACGGTGACGACGCTGACCGACGTCGTGTGGGCTCCGGATGCTGGCGGACGGACGGCGCCGTCGCAGGGCGGGGTCGTCTCGCCGACGGAGCAGATCGCCATCTACTCCCGCGTCGACATCGCCCCGGCCCTCAAGGAGTCCGGCCAGCCCTCGTGGGTGGTCGCCGGCGGTCGCACCTTCGAGGTGCTGTCCTCGGAGCCGTGGACCCCAGGCGGCTTCTGGGTCGCCAAGGCCCGGCTGGTCGCCGACAGCGCCAACGTCGGCATCGTCGGCTTCGGCATCCTCACCACGGCGCAAGCAGCCCTCGCCGTCGACGTCGTCGCCGGCATCCTGCGGGGCAAGCTGTCGGTGCGGTCGTCGCAGCGGGCCATGCGTTTCTCGCTCGCGTCTGGCGACAGCGGCGTGAGCGGGAACGTCGTCGGCTTCGTCTGGCCGTCCTCGGTCGTCGGCTCGACGGACACGATCGTCGCCCGCGCCGTCAACGCCAGCGACGTCGTCGTCGAACTGGTCGCGCTCGAGGTCCGCACCCTCGGCGCCGACACCGTCGCCACCTTCGCCCGCGTCGTCGACAGCGCCGGGCGTCTCCGCTTCGAGGTCCTGTGATGACGACCGCACCCAGCCGCCCGACGCAGGCCATCGCCCGCCGCACCATCGAGGACGCCCTCCATGCATGGCTCGCCGCCGGCACCGGACTCGGCGTCGATCGGGTCTTCTGGCAGGGCCCCGGCGTGACTCCGCCGTCGTACCCGTTCGCGACGCTGTCGTGGATCGCGACGGTGCAGGAGGACCACGACGCCGTCGTCCTCGAGGACATCGGCGACGAGACGGGACCGACCGCCGACCTGCGCTACCACGTCGCCGGCTTCCGCTTCGCGACGGTGTCCCTGCAGGCCTTCGCCGACGTGAGCGAAACGGGGCCCGCCCCCGAGGACAACCCCGGCCTGCGGCTCGACGCGGCCATCGCGCGGCTCTGCCTGCCGACGGTGCGTGGCGCTCTCATCGCCGCAGGCATCACGAACCCTCGGGCGACGTCGGCTCGACAGGTGGCCGATGGGCAGTGGGCGGCGGATCTCACCTTCTACGTCGAGGCCTCCGTCTCCGAGGACGTCTTCTCGATCCAGAGCGTGTCGATGGTGCCGGCTGATGACCTCGCCCCGATCGGCGAGTTCACGGCGCCCCCGCCGACCTGGGAGGTGTCGCTCCCGGTCGGCACCGCGCTCACCGGCGGGTCGTTCGAGTTCGGCGGCGTGGACTATCAGATGGTCGCGGCGCTCAACGGCACGTCGGGCGCCTTCGACGTCGTCTCCGTCGGCGCTCTCCCGGCCTTCGTCTTCGCGGTCGGTGCTGGTGGTGTGGGCGGCGCCTCCGTGGTCGGAGCGGCCGGCGGTGGCGGTGGCGGCGGTGGCTGGGCCGCAGGCATCCCGGTGAGCGAGGCGGGCGAGGTCACGCTGTCGGCGCTGACGTCTGGTCCCTCGACCGCCGAGGGCCCGTCGTGGTCGCTGTCTGCCGGCCGCGGCGGCGCCGGTGGCAGCGGGCTCGGCGGGGACGGCGCCAACGGCGAGGCGAGCTCCACGACCGGGATCACCGGCGGCCACGCGCACGGCGGCTCGGGGGGCGGTGGCGCTGCCGAGGGCTCCGGCGGCACCGGCGGGACCGGCGACACGCACGGCCACGATGGACGCCACGGCGGCACCGGCGGGACCGGCTCCGGCGGCGGCGGTGGCGGCATCCAAGGCACCGGCGACGACGGCACCGTCGACGGCGGCGACGGCGGCAACGGCAACGCGATCTCGGCGCTGGCGACGGCGGCGATCGGCGCTCTTCTCCACCCCACCCTCAGCACGGTCGGAGCGGGCGGCGGCGGCGGGTCGGGCATCGGCGGCTCCGGTGGCGCCGCAGGCTCTGGCGGGTTCGGCGTCGGCGGCGACGAGGTGACCGCCGCGTTCTCCGGCGCAGCGGTCGGCGCTGGCGGTGGTGGTGCCGGGGCGTCGTCGTCGGAGCCTGATGGCGGCAACAGCGGTCCGGCGATCGTGGTCTTCTGCTTCCCCGTCGGGTGATGCCCGGCCGGGCGATGCTCGGCCGATAGGCTGGTGGGGCTCACCCAAAGGAGTCCCCATGGTCCGCATCCCCACCGGCATGTTCGTCGCCCTCGTCGCGGCCCTCGTCCTCGCCCTCGGCGTTCCCACCGTGAAGGCCCTCTCGACCCGCCTCGGTGGGCTCAAGACCTGCGCCGACCAGACCGCCCCAGGCTCTGCCGGCACCCCGATCAACCTCGACTGCTCGGGCGGCCTCGCCTCGACCTTGATCATCGAAAACGACAGCACGACGTGCATCCGCGTCGGCGGGTTGGAGAACCTTTCGGCCACCACCGGCTTCTCCGTCGGCGACGGTTGTCCCGCCGGCATGGTCGTGACCGTCGACTCCCGCGACGCCTACGCCATCTCGACCGCCGTCGGGACGGTCACCGGCGTCGACGTCGTGTGGGGCATGCAGTGAACCGCGCCGTCGCGGCGCTCCTGCTGCTGCTCGTCGTCGGCCTCGGCGACCTCGCGTACGCCAACGCCTTCCGCCTCGGCGTGCGCGGTGACACCGCCTTCGGCATCGTCTCTCCGACGGCGTCGGCTCCGGCCCCGACGGTGACGATCGGGACCATGCCCTACGCCCGCACCGTCTCGTGCGGCTCGTACACGCTCACCGGCACGGCGACGGACGTCACCTCGGTCGCGTGGGCTGCCTCGCCGTCTGGCGCTTCCGGGTCATGCACGGGCACCACGTCGTGGTCGTGCGTCGTCGACGTCGACCCCGACGCCACGGGCGAGGGCGTCGAGACGATCACCGTCACGGCGACGGGCGCTGGCGGCACGGGCACCGACACGGAGACGATCGGCTTCTACGTCGACGGCGAGCACAGCTGCTTTCTGAGTCAGTCCGTCGACGGCAGCTACAACAGCACGCTCGCGAACCTCGACGCCGTCGCGACGTGGCAGAACCTCGGGAGCAGCGGCCTCGACGTCACGCAGGGCACCGGCACCGCGCAGCCGACTTTCCGCACCGGCATCGTCGGTGGCAATCCGGTGGTGCGGTGCGACGGCGGGGACAACCTTGCCGGCGCCAGCGCCGTCGGCTGGGCCTACCTCCACGACGGCAGCGGCAGCACGGTGGACTCGTCGGTGTTGATGACCAACACGGGCCTGAACACCATCACGGGCACGTCGACGGGGAGTGCCGCCAATCGTGGCTTCGGCTGGAGAACCAACACCACCGCTCTCGCCAACTACTTCATGAGCGACGGCACGGCGCTGCGCATCAATGCGTCGTCGGCGAACAACGTCTTCACGATCAACACCTTCAATCAGCACACCTCGACGTTGGCGAGCGCAAGCACGCCGGACATGACGGGCTACATCAACGGCACGTCGGTGGTCACCGCCTCGGCGGCTGCGTTCTCGGCGAGCGATCCGTCCAACCCGTTGCGCATCTGCGCCAACGGCGGCGGCTCCGGGCAGATGACGGGCGACGTGTGGCGCATCTCTCTCTATCCCAGCGAACTCACGTCCACCCAGCGCGGCATCAACAAGGCTGTCGACGAGTGGGCGCTGGGTGCCGAGCTTCCCGTCTCGCCGATCGCCTACCGCTACGACTCGTCGTCGTCGGGCAGCATCACGACGGCGGGCGGTTCGGTGTCGTCGTGGACCTCGTCCGGCGCGTTCTCGCTGGCGATGGCACAGGGTACCGCTGGCCAGCAGCCCGCCTCGACGGTCTCCGGTTCGTCGTCGCAGGTCGACTTCGACGGCACGAACGACGTCGTGAGCGGCACGCTCTCAACCGTCTCCAATAGCCATCTGTTCGTCGTCGCGACGATCGACAGCATCGGTACGAACGGCACCGGCGCCAGCTGCAACGCCAACGACGGCGTCGTCGGGTGGTTCACCTACGCCGGGATCAAGCTTCGCACGTCGGCCGGTATCGCCTACGCCATCGCCCACAACTTCGACGGCAGTCACGACTGCGCCGAGGCCACGTTCACGCTCGGACAGAAGGTGCTGCTTGAGCAGCGGATCGACGGAGCCAACGTCTCGATCGCCATCAACGGCGGGTCGTTCACGTCGACGGCGAGCGGCGCGACTCAGTCGGCGTCGACCACGCTCGGCATCGGCGCCCGCGACGCGAGCAACGATTACATGGACGGCAAGATCCACGAGGCCGTCGTCTACCTCGACGACCTGAGCACCGCGCAGCGGTCTGCGATCGTCGCCGAGCTTCAAGCGAAGTGGGGGCTCTGATGAACCGCGACTCCATCATCCGCCGCGTCGTCGCGGCTCTTGCACTCGGGCTCGCGGTGCCGGCCGCCATCTACCAGGCCGCGCAGGACGAGGGCGTGTCCGTCTCCGTCGCCGACGAGGTCGTGCGTCACGCCATCATCGACGCATCCGTCGTGCTGCGCTCGATGGGCCGTGGCCCCGACGCCATCGCGCAGATCGTGGCCGAGCAGACCGGCGCCCCCGCAGCCGACGTGCTGCCCGTCGTGCGTCTCGCCGTCGGCCACGCCGGCCGCGACCCGCGCAGCATCCGCAGCGAGTCGGTCACCCTCGCGGTTCCGGTCGCAGACGCGGAGGTCGCAATCGCCGCCGGCGCCGACGTGTTCTGCGAGCCGCTGCTTCTCGGTGGTGAACCGACGTCAATCCACGCCGAGTGCATCGCCGCCAACGCCGTCCCGCAGGGCACGGCAATGTGCGACGCGCAGGGGGCCGTGGTCGGCTACGTCGTGCGCTCGCAGGCGACCCCACCGCAAGCCCAGCGCGCGCGCGAACGGCTCGCAGCGTGGGTCGTGGACGTCGAGCCGGAAGGCTGGGGCGCATGCGCGGACTGATCGCCCTCGTCGCGCTCTCGGCCTGCGACCCGCACCCCGGCTGCGACGTCGCCGAGGTCGAGGCCGCGCTCGCCCGCGTGTCGGAGCGCCTGCCCGAGGTGGCGGGCATCGCCGGGCGGATGGAGGTCTTCTGCGGCGAGGACACGTCGTCGATGTGCATCGGCGACCACGACACCTGCACGATCGGCATCGGCCTTCAGGCGCGAATGAAGATCCGTGACGACGTCCCCGTGCGCAACGCCATCGCACACGAGGCGTGGCACTGGTACCTGTGGGACGTTGACCCGTGCCGCTCGCACTCGCCGACGTGCGGGTGGGATGCGCTGGCGGTGGAGGCCCTTCAATGAGGCTCGCGCGTCCTGTCGTGGGCGAGCCGGTGGTCCTGCGGCTGTCGCGGGACCACGAGATCCCCGGCCAGGTCGCGCGACATCTCGGCGGTGGTCGGTGCTCCATCACGAGCGTCGGCTACAGCGTCAGCCGCACCGTCGCCGACCACGAGAGCACCGGGCGCTTCCCGCAATGGGGGCGCCCGGTGGTCGATGACGAGGACACCGTCGAGGTGGAGTGACCTCGACGTGACGGGCTCCCTGCCCGGTGCTTTTTGGGGCGCATGGTACGGTCGACCGCACCACGCCCCCTTCTCCCGGAGCACCCCATGGCGGCCCTCGAAGACTTCGTCAGCGTCAGCATTCAGATCTCGGCGGCCTCGCCGGCTCGTGCGACGTTCGCTGTGCCGCTCATCGCCAGCTTCCACACGAAGTTCCCCGAGCTCGTCCGCTCCTACTCCCGCCTCACCGACCTGCTCGCCGATGGCTTCGTCGCCACCGACGCCGAGTATGTCGTCGCGTCGAAGTTCTTTGCGCAGAACCCCCGGGTGCCGAGCGTCAAGCTGGGCCGCCTGACCGGCACCCAGACCGCCCGCGTGGTGAAGCTGCTCGCCAGCGCGAAGAACAGCACCACCTACGAGGTCATCATCAACGGGACGTCGTTCGAGTTCACTTCGGACTCGTCGGCGACGGCGGCAGAGATCGCGACCGGCCTCGTGTCGGCCATCAACGCCGGCACCGAGCCGGTGACCGCCTCGCTCGACACGAACAACCTCGTCCTCACGGGCGACGTCGCTGGCGTGGACTTCACCGTCGACATCGCCGACGAGTCGCTGTGGGCCTCCATCCAGGACACCTCGACGGCGCGCTCCACGCTGGCGACCGACCTCGCCGCGCTGCTCGCGTCCGACGATGCGTGGTACGCGCTGGCTCTGACCCGCAACAACGCCGACGACATCGTCGCGGCGGCTGGCTTCGTCCAGTCGAACAAGCGCGTGCTGCTCGCCACGGCCATCGACTTCGGCGCCATCGACACCGCGGCCGACAACCTCGCGGCGAACACCACGAACCTGCTGGGGCAGCTCGAGGCCGCCGGCTACACCAGGACCCTCGCGGTCTTCACCAAGCACGACGCCGACCACATCGCCGCCGCGCTCGGTGGCCGGGTGCTCCCGCTGACGGTCGGCTCGTGGACCGCCCACGCGAAGACCCTGTCGGGCGTTCAGCCGTCGGTGCTGACGTCGACTGAGCAGGCCAACGTCGAGGCGAACCGCGGCAACCACTACCAGACGGTCGCCGGCATCAGCCTCACGCAGAAGGGCTGGATGTCGTCGGAGCGGTTCTTCGACGAGGTCGTCATCCTCGACTGGACCGAGGCCCGCATCAAGGAGGGCGTCATCGCCGCCCTCGCGTCGGCGAACGGCAAGATCCCCTACACCGAGGAAGGCGCCGGCATCGTCGAGGGCGTCATCGTCGGCGTGCTCAAGGAGGGCGAGCGCAACGGCGCCTTCGTCGAGGGCTCCGGCTTCGCCCGCGCCCCGGACATCGCGACCGTCTCGAGCATCGACAAGGCCGCCCGCGCGCTCACCAACGTCGAGTTCGGCGCGACGCTGCAGGGTGCCATCCACACCGTCGAGATCCGCGGCACGCTTTCGCTCTGAGGTCCGCAGCCGGCTGACCCGCCCCCACCCGCACAGGAGCCCCGACCATGCCCGTCCAGCTTGCGACCTTCGACATCACCCAGGTCATCGTGACCTTCGGCGTCATCCCGATCAACGGCTACGCCGGCGACGGCGACGCCCTCACCGTCGAGTATCCCGACGAGCGGGAGACGATCACCACGGGCGCCGACGGGTCGGTGGTCGTGAGCAAGAGCGCCAGCAAGCGCGCGCGGGTGACCCTGCGTCTGGGTCGGGCCTCGCCGGCCATCCCGCTGCTGCGGGCCGCCAAGGCGAGCGAGACGCGGCTGACCCGCGTGCAGCCGTTCCGCATCCGCGACCTCGGTGGTGGCGTCGTGCATCAGGCCGCGCAGGCGTGGATCGGCCCCCCGCCGGCGCCGTCGTTCTCGGCGACTGCTCCCGTCGAGGAATGGATCATCGAGTGCGCCGACTTCGAGAGCGTGCCGCTCCCGGTGCCGCTCGGCGGCTGACCGCAGCGTGAAGCAGGTGTAGGTTCACGAGGGCGCGGGTTGTTCCGCGCCCTCGTCGCAAGGAGAGCAAGATGGCCGAGCCCAAGATCGCGAAGTTCACCAAGTTGGACGGCAGCACCGTCGTCGTCGTCATCAACACCGTCCCGCCGCTCAAGGCCCTGCGGGTCGCCCGGATGGTCGCTGGCCTCGCGGCCCCCATCGTCAGCGCCCTCGCCCCCAGCGGCGGCAAGGTGAAGCTGGCGGACCTCGACATCGGCTCGCTGGTCGGCGCCATCGGCAAGATGGACCCGGACCAGATGGAGGAGGTCGTCGGCGTCCTCGCCGCCAACTGCTCGGTGCAGGGCCGCGAAGGCACTCTCCTCGGCTGCATCGACATCGTCTTCAGCGGCGAGCTCGAGGTGCTTGCCCGCTGGCTCGTCGCCGCGCTGGACCACAACTTCGGCCCTATCATTCGCGCCTTGCCGAGTGGGAAGCAGGGCGCGTGAGCAGGGCGAGCACCGGGCCCGCTGTCCCGGTGCCGCCGTCCCTCGCCGCCGACTGGATCGTGTGGCGGCCCCTTCGGGCGAAGCTGGTGTCGTGGGCCGACGTCAACACGCCGAACGGGATCAGCCTGGCCGAGCTCGTCGACTTGAACCAGCTGATTGACCTCGACGAGGAAGCACAGCGACTGGCCGAGATCGAGGCCCGGAGGAAGCGATGACGACAGCAGCGGAGTTCTTTGCGGTCTTGGGCGTCGACATCGACGCCGCGTCGTTTGCCAAGGGCGACGCGGTCCTGTCGAAGCTGGGCGACGCCGCCCGCTCCCTCTCCGCTGCTGTCGCCGGCGCCTTCGCCGTCGACGCCATCAAGGACTTCACCCTCCAGACCATCGCGGCGATCCCAGGCATCGGCGACCTCGCGGACCAGACCGGGTTTGCGGCCGAGGAGATCCAGCGCCTCGGGTTCGCCGCATCGCAGTCCGGCGCCGACGCCGGCACGCTCAACACCGCCTTGCTCAAGCTGATCGGCAACCTGGGCAACGCCGCTGCCGGCGGCGAGGGTGTCAACGAGGCGCTGCGCAAGCTGGGCGTCAACACCTCCGGCATCGCGAAGCAGGACCCGTCGAAGGTGCTGGCGCAGATCGCCGACGGCCTGGCCGGCATCGAGTCCACCGCGGAGCGGGCGGCGCTCGCCCAGACCTTGTTCGGCCTGTCTGGCAAGCAGCTCGTCCCGTTCCTCTCGCAGGGCTCGGCCGCAATCGCCGACCTGGGCGCACAGGCCGACGCCCTCGGGCTCGTGCTCGGCCGCGACGTCATCGATCAGGTTGGCGAGGTGGACGACCGCATCGTCGCCCTCGAGGCCACCGTCGGAGCCGTCGGCCGGTCGCTGGTCGTGACCGCCCTCCCGGCGATCGAGTCCATCGTGGACGGCCTCGCCTTCCTCGCCCGCGTCGGCGTGAAGGGCGCCCGGGTCATCCGCGACAACGCCGCGGCCTTCAAGGTGCTGGGCGGCGTGCTGGCCGTCATCGCCGCCGGGTCCGCGCTGGTCTGGCTGCAGACCATCGCCGCCTTCGTCGCCGGCAACATCCTCGTGCTCGCGAGCAACAGCACGCTCACCGCGTCCTACGGCGTGCTGGCCGGCGCCATCGACGTGGCGGCGCTGTCGGCGGTGCGCTTCCTCGCTCGGGCTGCTGCAGCTGCGGCCCCGATCCTCGCCTTCGCCGCGGCGGCCGCGTTTCTCTACCTCGTGCTCGAGGACATCTACACGGGCATCACCGGCGGCGAGTCGATCCTGATCGGGTTCATCGGGCGCTTCGGTGAGCTCGCCGAGGTCTTCTATGCCGCTGCCGGGGACGAGGGCGCCGGGTTCTTCGCGCGCGCGATCGCCGCCGTCGGCCTCGTCGTCGCCGGCGCCCTCGCGGCAGTCGACGCCGGCATCGCGGCGATGCTCGACAACGTCGGCGACCTCATCTCCTTCGGCGGTCTCATCATCGACTTCGTCGTGTCGCCACTCGAGACGACCCGCGACGTGGTCCGGCAGCTTGTCTCGGACGTCAGCGCCGGGCTCGCCACGATCGCGAACCTCGCCGGCCGTGCGGTGTCCTCGCTCTCGGGGCCCCTGTCTGCGGTCTTCGGCTCCGACGCGGTGGCCCGGACCGCGGCGTCGCTGCAGTCGGTGACGGCCTCGCAAGCGGCGTCGGCGGCGCTGTCGGTCCCCGTCGTCCGCGCGGCCGTCGGCGGCGCCACGAACCAGACCGTCACGGTGGGCGCCCCCACGATCACCCTCAACGTCGACGGCGGCGGCGACCCCGCCGTCATCGGCGCCGCCGCGGCCGACGCCGTGAGCGCTGCGATCGAGCGGTCCGCCCGCGCCGCTGCGGTCGACCTGCTCCCGAACGGAGGCTGACCCGATGCTCGTCGTGATCCAGCGTGTCGATGGCTCCGGCGTCGTCTTTGACGCCACCCCGCAGGAGTCGCACTCGTCGAAGGCGACGGCCACCCGCTTCCCCGTGGAGCGTCCAGGCGGAGGCATCGCCAGCGTCTCCGACCACCTGACCGAGGACCCCGACACCCTCGACCTCGTCGGCGTCGTCGCCGCCGAGCCCCTTGTCGACGGTCTCGGCATCCGCGCGGGCGGCGCACCGCTGGACAAGAGCGAGCCCATGCCGGCGGACGCGGACCGGGTCCGCAAGGCCTACGACGACCTGCGGGCAATGAAGTCCGGCGCAGACCTGCTCAAGGTGCTGACCCTGCGGCGGACCTACGAGGACATGGTGATCGTGGGGATCTCGACCACCGTCGACGTCGCCACCGCCACCACGCTCGTCGTCAACGTCTCCCTGCAACAGGTGCGGACGGCCCGCACGGAGCGGAGCGCCATCGTCCCCGGCCGCATCCGCCGCGACGGCAAGCGGACCGGCAAGCCCCCGAAGCAGGAGCCCGCCGAGGTCGCGAACCAGTCGACCCTGCGGAAGATGGCCAAGAGCGCCGTCGGCCGCTTCGGTGACCTCTTCGAATCCATCGGGAGCCCGTGATGTCGCTGCGCCTGCCCCTCGACGATCTGCCCGCCAACCCCGACGGCATCGACTTCCGCATGGACCTCGCCGGCGACGTCTTCCGCCTCGAGTTCCGGCTGAACGCCCGCGAGGACCGCTACTACATGAAGGTGTCGGACGAGGACGACGCCGTCATCGTCAGCAGCGTCCCGGTCATCCCGGGTCGCGCCCTGATCGTCCAGTGCATCGACACCCGGCGCCCGGCCGGCGACTTCTTCGTCGTCCGCAAGGACAGCGACGACGCCGACAGCGAGCCCACCTCCGGCACCCTCGGTCGCGGCTTCGACGTCGTCTTCGTCCCGTGGTCGGAGGTGCTGGCGTGACGTCGGTGTCGGCTGTCTCCCTCGCCATCGCCGACGCGGCGCGGTCCTCGGCGACGACGGCGGCGCTCGCTGTCGCTCTGCGTGGTCGACGGTGCTCCCTGCTCGTGGGCGACACCGAGATCGTGTCCCTGCCAGACGGCCTCCGCGTCACCTTCGCCATCGAGAAGACCGACACCCGCACCGCGAACAAGGCCACGATCACGATCGCCAACCTCTCCCGCGACACCCGGGCCCGCATCGAGGCCGCCGGCCAGCAGCGGGTCATCCTCGAGGCCGGCTACACCAACGCGGTCGGCGCCGTCTTCACCGGCACCGCATACCGGGCGAACACAAAGCAGGTCGGCGCGGACCTCATCACGACCCTCGAGTGCGCGGACGGCGGCAAGGAGATCGGGCGGCAGGCCGGCGCGTGGTCGTTCTCGCGCGGGGCCTCGGTCGCGGCGATCGTGGGCGAGCTCGTCGCCGCGCTCGGGTTGCCCCTGTCCTCGGGCTCCCGCATCGCCCCCAGCCGTCCGACTCTGCCCCGCGCCTGGGCCTTCGCCGGCGGCGTCGCCGGCGCCCTCGACAGCATCACCGCGGCGACCGGGCTCGTATGGTCGGTGCAGGACGGACAGGTGCAGGTCTTCGACGCGGCCGACGTCTCCGATGGGTCCGAGGCCGTGCGGCTGTCGGCGGCGTCGGGGATGGTCGGCAGCCCCGAGCCGGTCGAAGTCAAGGAGGGCGACAAGGTCGTGGGGCGCGTCTCCGTCGTCGCCCTCATCCAGCCGCAGATCAGGCCGTCGCGCGTCGTCGAGGTCGACTCCATCGTGCGGCCAGAGCTGTCCGGCGTCTACGTCGTGCGGAAGCAGAAGATCACGGGTGACAGCCACGGCCCCGACTGGACGACGACGCTAGAGCTCTCCCGCCGCTGACGTTCCCGTCGGCGGTGGGCGCGGCTGCTACGCTGCCCCGGTGAGCGAACTCGCCAACCTCATCGCCGGCGCCCTCGACGCCAAGCTGCAGACGGTCCACGTCTGCGTCCCGGCCCGCGTCGTCTCCTACGCCGTCGCCACCCAGACATGCGTCGTCGACCCCATCGGCTTCGTCCGCCACGGCGACGTCGAGATCGCGCTGCCCCGGCTGTCCGACGTCCCCCTGTCTCCGATGCGCCTTGGCGGCTTCACCGTCCACGCCCCGGCGCAGGCCGGGGACACCGTGCTGCTGGTCTTCTCCGACCGCTCCCTCGAGGAGTGGCGGACCACCGGCCTGTCGTCGGCGCCGTCGGACCACCGCGCGCACTCCCTCGCCGACGCCGTCGCTCTCCCCTTCGGCGTGTGGCCCGAGGCCTCGCCGTCGGCGCAGGTATCCCCGACCGGGCTCACCATCGCCCACGCCCTCGGCGCCATCGTCCTCAATGCGGACGGGTCCGTCGTCCTCGGCGACGTCGTCGGCGGCGTCGCCGCGCAGCCGGTCCCGCTCGACCCCCTGCTCGTCGCCGCGCTGCAGGCCCTCAAGCCGATCCTCTCGGCGATCCTCGCGGCATCGGGCACCATCGCCGCGGCCGGTGCGGCGGCTGCGGCGCCCCCGACTTCCCTCGCGTCTGCGGCGGCGGTGACGACGGCGACCACGGCGGCGCAGGCAGCCATCAACACCCTGCTCGCGGCCTGGCCCCCGCCGACGGCCGCGACGAAGACGAGGGCCCTGTGACCGACCTCTACATCGACCCCACCACCGGCGACCTCGAGATCGGGATCACCGGGCCCCGGATCACCACCTCCGACGAGTCCCTCGAGGCCATCGCCCAGCGCATCACCATCCGCTGCCGCCGCGTGACCGGAGAGTGGTTCGAGGACCCGCTGCTCGGTCTGCCGTGGGATCAGGTCGTAGGCGCCAAGAGCACGGATGTCCTCGTCGCCCTCGTCCGCGAGGAGGTCCGCACCACGCCCGGCGTCGAGTCGGTCACCAGTGTCGAGGTGGAGCGCACCGACCGCGCCGTCGTCGTCACCTTCTCGGCCATCGCCCTCGAGTCCGGCGAACCCGTCGAGGCCAGCTTCACCTTCCCCTGAGGTCCGCTCATGCCGCTCACCAGCACCGGCTTCTCCATCCCCACCTATGAGGAGATCCGCGACGAGATCCTCGCGGCCTTCGTCGCCGACCCGACGCTCAACCCCGACGGGCGCCTCAACGTCACCCCCGACAGCGTCCTCGGCGTGGTCGCCCGCATCGTCGCCCAGCGCGAACTCGCTCTGAACGAGCTCATGCAGGCCGTCTACGCCTCGCAGTACCTGTCGGGCGCGTCGGGCGCGTCGCTGGACCTGCTGGCGGAACTCGTCGGCGTGACCCGGTCGCCGGCGACGAACTCGACCGCTGTCCTCACGGTCACCGGCACGCCCGGCACCATCCTCTCGGCGGGCCGCATCGTGCGGGACCCCCTGATCCCGACGGTGGAGTGGACGACGACCGAGGCGGTGACCATCCCCGGCGGCGGCTCGACCACGGTGACGGCGGCGGCGTCGACGACGGGCCCCGTGGCGGCGAACGCCTCGACGCTGACGGAGATCGTGACCCCGGTCGCCGGCTGGGCGACGGTGACCAACGCGGCCGACGCCACGCTGGGAACCCCGGTGCAATCGGACACGTCGCTGCGCCGGCTCATCCAGGACATGTTCTTCGGCGCGGGCTCCAAGACCTCGGGCGCCATCCGGTCGGCGATCCTCGCGGTCCCCGGCGTCGTCGAGGCCTTCGTCTTCGAGAACCCCGACGCCGTCACCAACTCCTTCGGGGTGCCGCCACACAACATCGAGGCGGTCGTGGACGCCCCCGACGACCCGGCAACGAACGACGCCATCGCCCAGGCCATTCTCGATTACAAGGCGCTCGGGGTCGGCTCCTACTCGGCGACCTCCGACAGCGGCAACGCCGAGAACGCCAACGGCGAGACCGTGGCGGTGGCCTTCTCCCGGCCGGTGCCCGTCGACGTCTACGTCTACATCCGGGTGGAGCTCGGGGTTGGTGCGGCATCGACGGCACTCACCGACATCGCGACGGCCGTGGCGGCGTTCGGCGATCAGGTCGGCATCGGCAAGAAGGTCCGCCGCTCGCGGTTCTTCGCCCCGATCTACGCCATCCCCGGCGTCGTCAACGTCGACCGCGTCGGCGTGTCCGATGTGGATGCGGCGACGGCCGAAGCGAACGCGCTGACCCTCGTCGACATCACGGTCCCGTTCCGGGGCAAGGCCGCCTTCGACACTGCCCGGATCGTGGTCGAGACGGCGTAGGCTCGACGCCATGCCCGTCTCGTCACAGGACCACGTCGCCGCCGCTCTCGCGCTGCTGCTCGCGCAGTTCCGCGGCAAGCCCGGCATCGAGGCCCTGCTCGGTGGTCTCGTCACCCCGATGACCGCCATCGAGGCCGACGCCTTCGACCTCATGGCGGGGCGCATCGGCATCGACGTCGCCGAGGGCGTGCAGCTCGACCTCATTGGCGAACTGCTCAAGGTCGCCCGGCCGACCGGCATGTCCGACGTCGACTTCCGGGGCGTCCTCCAGAAGGAGATCCAGCTCCACGCCAGCAACGGCACCACCGACGACATCATCGCCGTCGCCCTCGACGTCGTCTCCGGCTGGGGTGTCGCCACCATCGAGGCCAGCGACGCCCGCGCGGAGTTCGAGGCCCAGGCCCGGCGCTCGAGCGACGGCGCCGTCATGCCCTACGACGCCATCACCGGCGGCCCCGGCTGGACGGAGGAGGAGTTCAACGCGGTCTGGGGCTACCTGAACCGGGCTCGCGCGGCCGGCGTCTACTTCGTCCTTCTCGCGCGCACGGCGATCGTCGAAGCCGCGTGGTCGGTGACGGTCACCGGCGACGCTCCGTCGGCGACGGGGGAGGCCACCTTCGGCGGTGACACCTACGACGTCTTTATGTGGAAGGGCGAGGCCGCCGCAACCATCACCGTCGACAGCGTCGGCCCCGGCGTCGTCCATGTGGGCGTCGTCGGCGAGGGCGGACCCGGCATCAAGAATGCCGGCGGCGGCGGCGGATCGGGCGGCGCGGTCTTCGGCCAGCTCGCAGTGCCCCACGTCGTCGGCGATGCATGGGACGTGGAGGTCGCCGTCGACGGCACCGCGACCTTCGATCACGGTAGCGGCGTCGCCGGCGACCTCGTCAGCGCAGCCAAGGGCGGCGAGGGCGGCAGCGCAGGAGCAGGCGTCTCGCCGCTCGCGGCGTCGGAGGCAGGTATCCTCACGTCGACCACCGTGCTCGCCCCGGGCGCTGGCGGCGGCGGAGCGGCGGGCGGTGCGGGCGGTGCGGCGGCGTTCGGCGGCACGGCAGGCGGCGCGGCCGACGCCACGAAGGGCGGCGGTGGTGGCGGCTCGACCGGTGCCGGCCAGTTGGCTGCGGCGGGCGGCGACGGCGGCGACGGCACGGACCTGTCCGCCGGCATCTACGGCGCCCTCCTGAGCGCCGTCGGGCTCGGCGCCGTGGTCTGCGCGGGCGGCGGCGGCGGCAACCATTCCCCCGCAGCCTCGGGCGGCAGCAGCAGCGCCGGCGGCGACGGCGGCGTGGCGCCAGCGGGCACCGGCCTTCCGGGTCAGACGCCGGGGTCTGGCGGCGGCGGCTCTGCCTCGAGCACGAGCACGCTCGGCTTCGCCGGCGTCGTCCTCGTCGCCATCCCGCAGGGGACCGGGGCTCCCGATCGGCCTCATGTGCCCTTCGCCTTCGACGGCTTCCGCAGCGCCGGGTTCGACGGCGTCAACGTCGGCAACCCCACCGGCGGCAACTTCCAGATCCGCGCGCTCGGTGCTCGCGGCTTGACCCCGGAGTGAGACGATGCCCGTTCCTGCTTTCCCCGCAGACGACCCGATCTGGAACACCAGCGGCACCAACCGCACGACGCCGACGGCGTTGAAGCAGGCGGCCGGCTGGGACCTCAACGAAGAGCCTCCGTCGGGCTACTTCAACTGGTGGATGTTCTACGTCTCGGAATACATCCAGCACTACAAGACGTCGGTCGCCGCCCTCGACAGCGAGAAGGTCGCCAAGGCCGGCGACACGATGACCGGGCTGCTGTCGGCGAACGGCGGCGTATCGCTTCTCAACGCGACGCTGGAGTTGTCCGGCACGTCGATCTTCTCGGTCCAGAACGGGACGAGCAACGTGAGCGGCGACCTCGTCCCGCTGACGAACGGCGTGCGCTCCCTCGGCATCAATGCGTTCCGCTGGAACGCCTACATCAACAAGCTCTACGCCGCGCAGGTCGCGGAGACGATCGTCGCCGACGGCGTCGCCGGCGTCAGTCTCGTCGACGTCGACCTCGGCAGCGAGCAGTTGCCGTTCTTCCGCGTCGTCGCGAACCAGATCGTCGCGAAGAACATCGGCGTGCTTCGCTCGTCGCAGCCGGCGGCCAACGACGACCTCGCGCAGCTGAACCAGCTGACGATGGTGCTCGCGCGCGGCAAGATCGTGAGCACGTCGGCGCCGTCGATCACGAACGCCAACGCCTACAACCGCGACGCCACGGGCATGGGCGCGAACGCCGTGCGCGTCGGTCCCGGCAACTTCTACGTCGACCTCGCCGTGCCGATCACGTCGGACGCGACGTGCATCGCGACGCCGTCGGCTGCTGCTGCTCCGGACCACCGCGCCTCCTGCGCCATCGTCTCCGGCGGCACTCGCGTGCAGATCACGCTGCGCGATTCTGCTGGTACGCTCGTCGACGGCACGGTCAGCTACGTCGTGCTCGGCTTCCCGTCGCCGCTCGTGACGGACAGCATTCTGGAGAACCCGTGAACGACGCCACCATCGACCGCGCCACCGCCTTCGCCGACGACGCCGACGCCAGCCCGGCCCTCGTCACCCTCGCCAAGCAGATCCGCGAAGCCCGCGACCGCTCCCTCGCGGCGCGGGCCCGTTTCGACGAGGCACGCAAGGCGGCGGCCGAGGCGATGGAAGCGGGGCGGGCGGCGGCGATCGAGGCCCAGGCTCTGCTCTCCGCGTTCGAGAAGGTGGAGGCCGCGCTCGCCGACGCCGACGCCGTGGCACTTGAATGGGGACGCGAGCATGAGCAGGCCGAGGCCCACGACGCCCCCGGCGAACCCCTGCCCGGCTGACGGACCCAGGTGCGCCATCATCGAGCGATGACGCGCACCCCCATCGCCTACAGGCAAGCCGACCCGCTCTGGGGCTCCGACCTGCTGGGCTGCTCCCCGACGTCGACCATGGGCGGCTACGGCTGCATGGTCGCCACCGTCGCGTCGCTCGCTCCCCTCGGCGGCATCGTGATCTCGCCGGGCGAACTCAACGCCCTCGGCCGCAAGCACGGTGCCTTCGTCGCCGGCACCGGCAAGGGCAAGCTGGAGAAGCTGGCCGCCCTCGCCGGCCTCGTCGCCCCCGAGCGCCTCCGCATCCGTGACCACGACCCGCGCGACCCCGACGACCACGCCCGCATGGTCGACGTCATCCGCCGGTCCCTCGCGGGTCCCGACGTCGCCGACGGCTACTTCACCGAGCCGGGCGCCTGCGTCATCAACGTCGACCACAACGGCGACGACACCCCCGATCACTTCCTCGCCCTCGTCGCCGAGGCGTCGGAGGGTTGGGCGGGCCTCGATCCGGCGCCTGGCCGGGGAGTCCCGATCCCGCGCTCCCTCGCCGGCTTCCGCGTCCGCTGGTCGCCCACGAAGCATAAGACGTACACCGTGATCGGCATCGCCCCGATCGGGGGGAAGCTGCGATGACGAGGCCCATGCCGAAGCAGCTCGCGCTCTCCCTGCAGGGCGGTGGTCCCGAGGGCGACCGCATCATCGCCGCGGCCATGGCCGTCGTCGCGTTCTGTCACCGGTACGGCATCGAACTCGTCGGCGTCTCGGGGTCGTCGGTGGGAGCCATCGGCGCCGCGCTCATCGCCCGCGGCTTCACCGCCCCGCGCGTGCTCGAGCTCCTGATCCACTACCTCCAGCACAACCGCTTGCTGGACCCGTTGACCCCTAAGGCGCTGCTGGCGCTGCGACTCCTCGAGTGGGGCAAGATCCCGGAGCTCGTCGACCGCGAGATGGGCGCCGGCGCGACGATGGGTCAGAGCAAGATCCCGCTGGTGGTCAACGTCTCCGACCTCGACAGCGGGCAGCCGCTGTACCTCTCGTCGTGGGAGCACCCGCAGGTGCTGCTGCGCGAGCTGCTGCCGACGGCCGGCTCCGTCCACCCGCGCATCTCCGGGGCCCGCACGATCCCGTCGCTGGGGACGAAGCTGTCGCCCGACATCCGCCGGTTCGTCGACAGCGGCTGGACCGACAACACCGTCGACGACGTCTGGGACGACCAGTGCCCGCGCGTCGCCATCCGTCTCGAGGAAGGCTCCACCCGCGTGCGCTCGGTGTGGCAGGGCGGCGGGCTCTTCGACGACGACCTCGCCTGCTTCCGCTGCGCGCTCAACGCGGCTTCAAGGCCGAAGACGAAGCGCGACGACGGCGTCGACATCGTGCTCCAGCGCGGCGCCGGCTGGGACTTCTCGAAGACCCCGCAGCAGGTCCGCGACTCGTGGGCCTACGGCTCGCAGGCCGCCTGGTCTGCGCTCTCTGCTTGGTATGGAGTCGACCAATGAGCGCACCCGCCGACCGTCCGACGTACACGCTGCCTGTCCTCATCGCGATGCTCGCGGGCCTCATGGGCGCTGCCGGCTCCTGCACCTCGATCGGCCTGAGCGGCGTCGTCGCCATCCGCGTCTTCACCCAGACCGAGGCGAAGGTCGACGAGATCGAGCGCCGCGTGTCGAAGGTCGAGGCCATCGCCACGGCGACCGCCGATAACTTCAATGGCCCGGCGAGAGCCGAACACCAGAAGCTGGTGGGGCGCGTTGACCTCCTCGACGCCGAGGTCAAGACGAAGGCCAGCGACGAGGCCATGAGGTCGCTCGCGTCGGAGATGCGTCAGCAGTTCGGCCACGTGATCGGGCTGCTCAACGAGGTCCGCGAGGACCGCCTGAAGGAGAAGCGATGAACCTCGGATTCGACGGCGACCTCGCCGGTGTTGCCGGCGCTGCCGGCCTGCTCGCCAAGGCCCTCTATCCGCTCGTCAGCGCGCGGCGCCGCGTTGACAGCGACGGCGACGGCGCCCTCGACGACGACGGCCGGGGCGAGCTCTACCTGCGCGCCGACTTCCACCCGCACGCGGTCGCGGGCATCCTCGCGGTGCTCGCCGTCGGCTTCTCCGTCGCCACCGGCGAGGCCCTGTTCCCGGTGCTGTCCGCGGTGGCCTCGGGCTTCATGGCCGAGAGGCTGCAGCGGAAGGCCGTCGACGGCGTGAAGGCCGGCCGGTGACCGACGCCGAGATGATGGTCGAGCTGCAGCGGTCGCGCGCTGTCGAGCCCGAGCGACGCGACATCGGCCCGGTGATCCGCTTCCGCGTGACCTTCGCCGACGGCGGCGACATCGTCGTGATGGCGTCGAGCGAGCAGATGGCGAGGCGGCAGGCCGGGTGCCTGTGGCCCAGACGCGAGATCGGCGGCGTCGTCGAGGTCCGCTGAAACGAAGAAACCGGGGCCCGCGTGGGGCCCCGGTTTCGTTTGGTGGGTCAGCCGTCGAGGCCGACGTTGTCGACGGTGTCACGTCCGTCGTCGTCATCCTCGAGGTCGGCAGAGGCCTCGTCGATCAGGGATGGCCTGCACGTCGGCGTCGATGTCGGCGAGGTCGCGGTCGATGTCGAGGGTGGGGTCGGCGGCACCGGCGCCATGGGCCTGCGCGTAGTCCTCGAGGCTGGACTCAAACTGCGCGTTCTGCGCCGGCGTGAGCCCGCCTCGGCGCTGGACGGCGCGCACGGCGAGGTTCAGGTCCTCCCATCGGCCGGCGAGCGTCGTCACGAGCGACAAGCGCAACATCTCGAATGTGCTGGCGGGCCTCGTGAACGCGTCCTGCAAGAGCGTGATCGGCATGGTCTCGGTCCTTTCTGGTTGGCGGTCAGTCGATGCGCTCGATCGTGAGGCGGTAGCCGACGCCGTCGACCTCCACCTCCTGCACCACCCGCCCGCCATGCTCGGCGGTCGGGATGAACGAGCGGCTCTGGAACGGTGCGACGGTGGCAAGGGCTCCCTTCGCGCGCAGGGCGCGGACGTGGTCGTTGACGGCGTTGGTCGAGGTGAGCCCCGTCGCCGCCATGATCTCGCGGATGGTCGGCGACACCCCGTGCAACCGCCAGTGCTCGCGGATGGCCCCGAGGATGTATCGCTGCCGGTCCGTCAGCGGCTTGGCCTTCTGGGTCGCTCGGCGCCGGGTCACCGCATGACCCCGACGACGGTCGCGCCGACGAAGAGGGTCAGCAGGACGAGCAGGATGGCCGTGGAGGCCGCCCGCTGCCACCGCCCGTGCGCCGGCGCGGTCGGCTCCACCTCCACCGGCGGCGGCGGGCTCGCGATGTTGGCGAGGGCCAGGACGGCCGCTTGCCGGGCAGCGGGCCGAGTCGCCACTGTCCCCCGCGCGAGGATGTGCGCGGGGTCGACGGCGCCCGTGGCGTGCTCGGCGCGGATCACGAAGTAGGCGATGCCGGCGTCGGGCGTGGGCTCGAAGGCCGGCAGCACGACGAGCATGTGGTCGGAGAGGTAGGCCCACTCCCGCTGCGCCGCCCGCTGCCACGTCAGGCCGTGGTCGTCGAAGACGGTGGCGAAGGGGCCGGGCTTGTCGGCGGTCTGAATGTCGGTCGGCTCGGTCGTCGTCATGGTCGGTCCTCATCGGCACAGGTGAACCCGTCGACCTCGTCGTACACGAAGCCGCGTCCGCCGGTGCATTCGCACTCGGTGGGCGTGACCTCAACGGAGTCCTCGGGACAGGAGTCGTCGACGGTGCGGGTGCCATCGGAGCACTCGACGACGGTGAAGTGCGGGGAGACGTGGGTCGTGCGGCAGACCACGACCTCGGGATCGGTGGCGCAGGCGGTCGTCAGCACGACGAAGGCGACGGCGACGACGCGGCTCATGGATGGGCCCCGCAATCGGTGGCCCGGCAGATCACACCGGTCTCGGTCACGTCGACAGACCACCGGAAGCAGGCCGGGCACCGGTCGCGCCCCGTCTCCATCGCCCGCTCTTCCGTGAGCCAGTCTGCGTCTGCGCGCTGCGCTTCCTCTTCGCGCTCTGTCGCCCAGCAAACGAGGTGAACATGGCGGCCGGTGGGGATGTGCTGCGCGTGCGTCGGGTCCTTGCAGACGTCACAGGTGCCGCGCGACAGGCGCCACGCTGGCCGACGCACGACATGGGACGGGTACGCCGTGAACCACGCATCGGTGCTGACGCCGTCGGCGATCTCCGTGCTCATGAGTTCACCGTCCCATTTCGCAGCGAACGATCGCGTCGTTGCGCTGGTCGATGGCCCGTGTCGCGATGTCGAATGCGTCGGCGGTGCGCCCGTTAGCGCGCTCCACCATCTCGGCGTTGCCGATGCCGACGCCCGCGAGGATGACCGAGAGCGACCCGGTGACGAAGGCGGCGGACCTCCACCGGTTGCGGGATTCGACGAGGGACCTGTGGTTCTGCCAGTCGGTCCAGTCCTGGCGGCTGCTGTCGGCGGTGCTCATGCTGCGCTTCCCTTCTGCTGACGGCGACGACGTCCGAGGGCGACGTCGACAAGAAAGAGGTCGAGCTGCTTCGTCGGCCTCGTGAGAATGTGGGCTCGGACGATGCGGGCCATGTGGCTGCCGTCCCTCGTGGCGCCCGACGGCGTCACGCACCGCTGCCCCCGCTGCATCTCGCAGTGGGGGCAGTTGACGACCTGCCACACCGGCGTCGTGTCCTGCGGTCGGCGGCGGCTCATGGGAACCACCGTTCCTGCGCCGGGTCGAAGCGCGGCGGCTGGTCGGGCCCGTCGAGGGTGCCGAAGGCGCCCCACCTCGGGCGCCTCGAGCGGGCGAAGATCTCGATGGCCGACAGCGGCTCCTGCTTCCGCAGCACCGACGACGCCGTCCGCTCGATGACCCGCCACGCCTTCTCGGGCTTCGCGCTGTGCTCGCCGCGCTCCGCGAAGATGGTGCTGCGCTGGCGGTCGTTCGTCGTGGGGACGTGCATGTCGCCGCGACGGCAGACGAACAGGTGCTCGTGCTCGCACCTGGTCCACTGCCCGATCCCCTGCTTCGATGGCGCCGAGAAGATCTCGGTCCCGCGAAGGACGCCCACCTCGTCGACCTTGGCCCAGACGAACCCGGCGCAGATGCGCAGGTTCAATCGGCTGGCGAGGGCGAAGGCGTCGCCGCTGTGGACGGCGCCGACCGTGGCCCACAGGAAGGTGAGCATCGGGTCGACGTCGGACCACTGCGGGGACATGCGAATGACCGCGGCGATGCCGTCGACGCCGTGCAGGTTGTAGTGCTCGTTCGCTCCCCGGCCTCCGCCTCCGGTGTCGGCGTCCCATGGGGGGTCGATGGTGCGGAGGTGGATCATCGGCGCCTCCGCTCTTCTTGTCGCCGCTCTTCGATGAAGTCGGCGATGCGTCTCGACATGATGAAGACGACCATCGCAAACGCGTAGTTTTTCAGGGCCTCACTGTCGTCGTGGTCGACGAAGATGATGGCGGCGATGACGGCGTAGATGACCGTCGTGACGATGCGTCGGTTGGCGGGCTTCATGGGTTTTCTCCTTCGGTATCGATGAGCACGTCGGCGACGACGCGGCCGACGACCTCGGCGACCTGGGGGACCACCGCGTTCCCAAGGGCCTTCAATCGTCGTCCGTCGGCGGCGGGGCGTCGTCGCCGTCGAGATCCGTCCACGCCCGGTCGAATCCCATCATCCATTCGACGAACTGGGGATGCAGGCTCCCAGCCGCACCACGGGCCGATAGCGACTCGATCAAGGTGCCGCCCTCCCGCGACTTGCGCGGCGTCAAGCGCCCGCCCTTGTCCGCCAGCGACGCTGTCGGCGTTCGCAGATGGGGAGCGCCAACACTGGCAGCGGTGACCACGTTCCACGACCCCACATACCCGAGGTCGGCAAGGTCGGAGAGGACGCGAGAGAGCCCCCTTGTGGCGAGCGCCGCGACGTTCTCGACGACGACGACCTTCGGCCTGCCTTCGCCGACGAGACGGGCGAACTCTCGCCAGAGGCCAGACCGGGCGCCGTCAAGTCCGGCTCCTTTGCCGGCGGCGCTGATGTCTTGGCAGGGGAAGCCGCCGCACATGATGTCGACGGCGGGAAGAGCAGAAGCTGTGCGGACATCGTCGAACCTCACGGCGTCGGGCCAATGGTGGGCAAGCACGGCGCGGCACCACGGGTCGGCCTCGACCTGCCACACGGTGCGGGCGCCGGTGGCGCGCTCAAGCCCGAGCTCAAGCCCGCCGATGCCGGCAAAGAGCGAACCGATCGTCGTCATGCGCGCTCGTCTCTGCCGGGGTACCGGCTGTCGAGCAGGTCCATTGCTTCGGCCCGCTTCCTGTCGTTGTGGATGAAGTCGTGGCACCTGCGGCAGACGCAGATGCAGTTGTCCTCGTCAAGGATGTCGCCGCCCGAGGCGCGGGTCATCTTCTCGTGGACGTCGTCGGCGAAGAAGGTGCAGGCGGCCTCGACGATGCGGGCCTGGCACTCGGGCCTCTTCGTCAGCAGCGCTTTGACGAACGCGGACCGGAGCACGGCCTTCGCCTTCGCTTTCGCTGACTGCGGTTTGATGCGCGTCTTCCTCGACAGCGTCGAGGTCCCACGGGAAAGCCCCGCACCGCGCGACATCGGCGTGGTGCGGGGCTTGAAGCCGCTGCGCTTCATCAGACGCCCTCGGCGGCGGCGAAGGCGCGTTGCTCGGGGGTCAGCGGCTCGCCGTTCCGTTCCATCTTGCGGATGGCGCGGGCGACGATGCGGCGGATCTTCTTGGCGCGGGCGGCGTCGACGCCGATGGTGCCGTGCTCCATGCCGTGCACTGCGCTGCCCGACACCCCGAGGTAGCCGGCGAGGTCGCGCTGGCTCATGTTGGCGAGGCCCCTAAGGCGCCTCACCTCCGCGGCGTCGATGACGCTGGGGGCCGGCTTGGCGGGCTTCGTGCGGGCCTCGAGGGCTGCGACCCGCGCTTCGATCTCGGCGATCTTGTCCATGGGCTCCACCCCTCAGTGCATCGTGTCGGAGGCGCCCTCGGCGGAGACGGCGGCGGCAGCGGCCTCGAGGGCGTCGATCGCGCCGTCGATGTGCTCCGTCGTCACCGCCACGGACTCGGCGCCCGGCATCGCTTCGATCCGCGCCGCCATTCGCGCGGCCTTCAGGATGCCGTCGAGGTCGTAGCGGCCACGCGCGTTCATCGCGGCACCCTCGGCGCGGATGCGCTCCTTCTTGCCCAGCGTCACGAGCACGCCGTCGACCTCGACGTCGTCGGCGCCCTTGCCCTTCGCCCCGCGCTTCGTCGACTTCGGCGGCTTGGGCTCGGCGCTGGCGTGGTCGGGCTTCCCGTCCTTGATCGGGACCGGCTTCTCGCCGGCGTCGAACAGCGGCAGGTACATCGCCGTGGAGACGTAGACGTCGGCGTCGACGTAGGCAGCGAGGGCCGCGACCTTGGTCGTCGTCAGCACGCCCTTCGTCTTGAGGTGCAGCGTCGCCTTGCCGTCCTCGTCGATGGCGAGCCGGGGCCGGCCCGTCACGCTGAAGACGACCTTCGCAAAGACGTCGGCGGTGGTGTCCTCCTTCGTCTGGTGGACCGAGACGAGGAGGTCGGCGACGCGGCCCCGGCCAAAGAGGTCGGTGCCACGGCGGTCGTCCTCCTCGCGGCCGGCGATCGTCTTGATGATCTCGTCGGCGAAGGGGAAGACGTGGCGGACGACGTCGTCGGCGATGATGTCGTCGTCGGCCTCGATCTCGAAGCGAAGCTCCACCGTCGCCACCTGGTCCGGCGGCTGACCGTCGGGTTTGCCACGGGTCGAGGAGGCCGTCAGGCGGAACGGGCGAAGGCGGGCGGGTGCGCGGACAATCTGCATCGGGATTCTCTCCGTGCTCCGACGTGGAGCGTGCTCAGCCTCCGTCAACTAAGCAGCCGCGTCAACCTGTGCCACGGCGGCCAGCGCATCGGCGGGCGAGAGGCAGACGAAGACCGGGGCGCGCGGTGCCCAGATGGCGTGCCACGCCACCTGTGCCGGCTTGAGCTTCCTGTCGCTCGGCGGCTTGGCTCCGTCCTTCACCTCGATGAGGAGCAGGCGCCCGCGCGGTGTGCAGACAATGAGGTCGGGCACGCCGTCGCCCTGCGTGATCTGCTGGACGAGACAGCCGGCGGCGCGCAGGGCCTTCATGACGTCGCCCTCGTTGGCGTCACGGTTCGCGGCCCTCACTTCGGCCGCCGCACGCCGAAGACCTTGAGCGCCGTGATCTTGCCGACCAGCTTCGCCAGCTTCGCCGAGTCGCCTTCGCCCCGAAGGAACCCGTCGGCGTCCTGCGGCGTGACGTGCGAGAGCAGCTTCATGGCGACGGCGCCACCGCAGCCCTTGATCTCGGTGATGGCGTCGAAGACGTCGCGGGCGAGTTCGGCGGTCGTCATCCCGCCGTTCGCCTTCCATTGCTCGCGGGCCTCGTCGACGGCAAGGAAGCCGAACAGCAGCTCGTCGTCCTCGCGGATGACGTGCCGCGTGAGCAGTTCGACCTGGCCCCCGATCCCCCGCTGCCAGATGACCGTGCGGTCCCGGTCGGAGACGATGACAGCGTAGGTGACGCCCGACGGCGTCTCGATGGCGACGGCGCCCCGGCGTTCGTGGCCAACGAGCTCGCCCTTGATCCTGCTGATGATGCCCATGTGCTGCTCCGGTTCAGGTGTCGCGGTCCTCGCGCTCGACCAGCAGCTTCTCGACGTGGTCGAGGTCCTGCTGGAAGGCGCGGCGAAGGTCAGTCTCGGCGGCGAGGTGGTCGGCGTCGGCGCCGTTCTCGCGGATGACGGCCATTCGGTCGTCGCTGCGCTCGACGCATCGGCGCAGGTGGTCCCGCTCCTTCTCGAGGGCGGCTGTGGTGGTGGCGGTGATGGCGCGGGCCACGAAGTCCTCCATCTGGTGAGCGGTGCGGGTCCATGCGTCGTCGAGGGCCTTGGCTTCCCTCGGCGAGGCATCCGGCAGCAGGCCGAACCGCCTCGCGTCGAGGGCCTTGCCCAGCGGGATCAGGTCTTCTTCGTCGCGTTGTCCCATGCGGCCTCCGGGTCGAGGAAGTCATCGGGCTCGGGCTCGGTCGGCATCGGCAGGGAGATGACCTGCGCTTCCGCCGTCTGCTTCTTCGTCGGTGCCGGCTCAAGCGCTCGGCCATGGGCGTCGCAGTCGGCCAGGCGGGTGCTCTTCTGGTCGTAGCGCATCCACGCCCGCGTCAGCGTGCCCTCGGGACGGTTCTTCACGAGGCGTAGGCGGGTGACGTCGCGGAGCGTGTCGTCGTCTGACAGCTTCGGGCGGTCGGCCATGAGGACGTAGGAGGCGTCCTTGGCGAACTGCTTCGTGAAGGCGATGTTCTTCTCCGTCGGTCCGTCGGCTGGCTTCCGCTTGTCGGTGCCGCCATCGACGGTGTCGTTCAGCTGGGTGAGCTCCACCAGCAGGATCGGGTGGCGCTGGGTGAGGCGCCGCAGGCTCTTGGAGATGTGGGCGAAGTTGAGGTCGTCGCGGGCGTGCTTCGTCGACCGCTCGATGTCCTGCACATAGTCGATGAAGACGACGTCGACGCCGTGGCGCTTGACGAACCCGTGGACCTTGGAGGCGACTTCCTCGACCGTCATCGCTTCGCTGTCGTCGATGTGTAGCGGGGATGCCGCGAGATAGCCGTTAGCCTCGGCGATGCGGGCGTAGCCGAGGGGCGTCTTGTCGACGAGTCCAAGTCGCAGCCCGGCGCGCATCTCGACGAGACCGTCGTAGATGGCCTCGGCTGGCGACTCGAACGTGAACATCGCGACCTTCCGGCCGGCCGCGAGCATCGACAGCATCATGTGGCGGGTGAAGGTGGTCTTGCCGACGCCGGTGTCGGCGCCGAAAACCAGCACGCTACCGAGTCGTGGCCCGCCTCGGGTCGCCTCGTCGATCGGGACGATGCCGGTCGGCGCTCGCTGGACGGGGCTCGCGCGCTCGTGTTCCATGCGCCGGGCGAGGTCGGCGGCGAGGGTGGCGCCCGTCTTCGTCCGGGTGCTGGTGGAGCCTGCGACGATGGCGTCCACCTCGGCGGTGACGCGGGCGGCGAGGGCGCTCACCTGCTCGCCCTTGTCGGCGCTCGCGATGAGTTCCTGCCCGAGCACGCGCAGTCGACGAAGGGCGGCCGACGTGCGGATCGTGTCGATGTACGTCGTCAGCGTCTCGTCGTCGACGGAGGCGCCTCGGCCGGCATCTTCGGCGGCGCGCACCCACCGCTTCGCCTCCTTCGCCTCCCAGCCGTCGGCGCGCATCGCGGCCTCGACGGTGCCCGCGTCGGCGCGCATGTGCTTTCCGTAGCTGGTGACCATCGCGCGGTACATGGCCGCCTGGGCCTCGTGCTCGAACTCGGCGGCGGCGACGCCGGCGCGGACCATCCGCTCCATCACCTGCGGCTGCAGCATCGCCAGACCCAGCGTGCGCTCCACGAGCAGGAGCTGTTCGACCTCGTCCTTCATGTGCCCTGTCCTTCTGCGGCCCGAGCCGCGGCGTTCCTGATTCGCGCCTGCGCCTCGCGCATCGCGGCCTCGATGTCCTCTGGCTTCCGACTGGCGATGACGGCCTCGAGGGCGTCGGCCGCCTGGGGGTCCAGTTTGCGCAGGCCGTGGACGGTCCGCGCTTGCTCGTTCTGGCGTGCGTAGCGGGCCGAGAGCCCGGCGACGTTGCGCACCAGCGTCTCGCACTGGATGTCGCCCTTCTCGCGCCAGAACGGATCCTGTCCGGCGACGAAGCAGGCCTTGGCGAGGTCCGATGCACGGACCCCCTGCCCGAGCGCGGACCCGATGACCATCGCGTCACGCACCGTGTACGGGCAGGCCGCCTGCGAGAACAGCCGGCGCCGCATGGCGCACAGCACCTCAAGGACGAAGACCTGCCCGATCTTCGTCGCGATGCGGTCTTTGTGGTCGTGGTCCCCGCGCAGCACCGACTTGATCTCGTCGTCGGTGCGCTCGGCGGGCTGGTAGGTGAGGGAGCCCTTCGGCTTCGTTTCGCCCTTGAGGGCGTCCTTCCCTCGGGCCTTGCGTGGGGTGCCGTCGAAGCGGACGGAGACGGCGTCGATGACGTGCGTCTTGCCGTCGGTGTCGACGACGACAAGACGCAGCGGGGCGTCGAGCGAGCATGAGATCATGCGCGCCTCCTGCAGGTTGTTGGTCAGCCGAAGACGAAGCCGGCGCCAGACAGATGAATGTCGACGAGGTCGTCTGCCGAATGGGTCGTTGTCGCGCGGGCCGCGAGCACGAGCATCACGAGTTCGGCCTTCGTGAGCGGATACCGCTCCGGCTCCGGCGTCGGGCTCGCAACCGCAGGGGGCGCAGGTTGCGGCAGTGTCCCGCCGACCTCCTCTCGCGCCTGCGGCAGCCAGTGCTCCACCAGCAGGTCGACGAGGGCGCCGCCGTCGGAGGCGAAGCGCTCCCCGTCGGGTGGCCCGCTGACGATCCAGCCCACCGCCCGCTTTTCGAGGCCCCAGCCGGGGACGTACTTGCAGAGCCGTAAGACCTCGATCGGCGTGCGGTGCGGGGCCTCGTCCTCAAGGTGGGCCACGAGCCTCCGGATGCAGTCGAGACGGGTTTCTTCCTTCATCATCGGTCGGTCCCCTTCACGCCGTTCTGCGGCTCGTCGAACGGAGCACCCGTCACCACCCCGCTGGCCTCGTGGGCGCGGTCGAGGGCGGGGCCGATGTCGCCGCGCATCCGACGAAGGCGCTCCCGGAACCGCTCCGTTGCGGCCGCAACCTGCTCGTCAGTGAGTTCGTCGTCCGGCGCTGGCTGCGCCACCGGCAGGTCGACACCCCGCCGAGCGGCGTAGTACGCCTCGCAGGCGAAGAACACGCCGGCCCCGCACTCAAAGCCCTCCTCCTCGCTCTCGTCGACGGCCTCGGTCAGCTTGTCGCCAGCCCGGATGCACGCCTCCATCGCGGCCACCTTGGCGCGCAGCGCCTCGCACTCATCTGCGAGGTCGTCGGACATCGACAGCGCTTCACGCAACACGTTGCCAAGCTCGTTGGCGCCGTAGTGCTTGACGCAGTCCCATTCAGATCGGAAGAGCGGTTCAGCAGGAA